>Ga0209281_1000306_pt1 | contig 87720 bp, 83 predicted proteins | sample MedtruBG_FD_187514 | JGI IMG/M metagenome (GOLD analysis project Ga0209281, IMG submission 187514) | Root nodule microbial communities of legume samples collected from California, USA - Medicago truncatula BG (SPAdes) (version 2) | ecosystem: Host-associated > Plants > Roots > Nodule | place...
AAGGAGGCAGGCAAGCCCTTCAAGGTCGTCATCATTGCGCTTGCCCGCAAATTGCTCGCCATCGCAAACGCCATCATCAGGGACAAAACAACCTTCCGACGAACCACCTGACAAACACAGTTGCCAGTCAGTCCAAGTCCCAGCGTTGAAAAAGACGCAGACACAGCGCTGCCGGAGTGCTGCACCAGCAAGCACTGGGAAGACGGTAACAAGCACCAGACACAGCGCTCAGGCCCGCAATGCTCCGGGGAATTTGACTGCCACTCGCATAATCTTGCTGTTATTCTTGACGAAACCATAATGCTATAGAATACGCGTAGGGATTTGAAACAGGGTGTTGCACATGTACCGCGCACTGACGCACGATATCGAGGTGACGGTCGAGCCGTATTACCTCGAAGAACAGTCTGATCCCGACGACAGCCGCTATGTCTGGGGCTATCGCATCATCATAGCGAACCATTCCGACGTCGCGGTCCGGCTGATGACCCGCTATTGGCACATTACCGACGAGAACGGGCAGGTAGACGAGGTGAGCGGGCCCGGCGTGATCGGCGAGCAGCCGCTGCTCAATCCGGGCGATACCTATGAATACTCCTCAGGCTGCCCGCTGGACACGCCATCCGGTGTGATGTTCGGACATTACAGCATGGAGGCGGAAGGCGGGGAGACCTTCAATGTCGCCATTCCCGCCTTCTCGCTTGATTCTCCGGGCCTTGTCCGCACCCTTAACTAGAAAAGCGCCCTCATGCGGCCTGCCGGCCTCCTTCTCCCCGCAAGCGACCGCCTGCCGGGCACGGGAGACTTGAAGCCTGGGCAGCTTCTCACTGGGTACGGACCTCACTCGCCTCGAAGCGGTAGGTCGTCGAACAGAACTCGCAGGTGACCTTGATCAGCCCGTCCTCGACACTGCTTTCGATATCTTCGTCGCCGAGCCCAGTCAGAACATCCCTGATTTTCTCGCGCGAGCAGCTGCAGCGGTCATAGACCGCCTGCGGTTCATAGACGCGAACACCGCGCTCGTGAAACAGCCGGTACAGCAGTCTTTCGGTTCCGACTGTGGGATCGGTGAGCTCATCGGTGTCGATCGTCTCGACCATCACCTTGGCTTCCGCCCATAGATCGTCCTCGTCAAAGATATCCTCGATGTCTGCCTCGCCGTCGCCGCCCGGCAGATCCGGCTGTCGCATCCGGTCGGGCGCATCGGGCAGGAACTGCGCGACCATGCCGCCGGCGCGCCAGCGATGCCGAGGCTTGCCGTTCTCGTCCTTGTCGAGAAGCTCGGCAACGGCGAGACGCACCCTGGTCGGTATCTGCTCCGATTGCCGGAAATAGGCGCCCGCGATCTCCTCGAGCGTCGCTCCGTCAAGCGCGACGATGCCCTGGTAGCGCTGCGTATGCGCACCCTGGTCGATGGTGAAGGCGAGAATGCCGTTACCCAGCAGCTCGTGAGGCTGGGACCGCCCGTTTTTCTCGGCAGCGGCAAGCGCCTCCTCATCGTAGCGGGCATAGGCGCGAACGCGGTCCGGCGTCGAGAAGTCCGCGACAACGAGGTCAACCGGCCCATCACCCTGTGTCTGGACGATCAGCTTGCCTTCGAATTTAAGGGACGTCCCGAGCAGCACTGTCAGCACCACGGTTTCGGCGACAAGCCGGGCTACCGGAAGCGGATAGCTGTGCCGCTCGAGAATTGCATCCAGCATCGGACCAAGTTGAACGGCGCGGCCGCGCACGTCGAGCCCCTCGACCTGGAAGGGCACGACCTGATCGTCACCGGCAAAATCGAACTCGCCGAGTCCCGGCGCTGTTTCTGTCATTGCTTGCTCCTTGCCTCGACCATGATCATCCGAATTGATCCAATCCGGGGATTGTGGCCATGGCCCTTTCAAACTCCATGCGGGCTCCGGACGGAAACTGCCCGCTTCATCTTCATGTCCGCGACCGCCCTATCGAGTGCACCGGCGCACAGCGGTACAACCGTCCGCCCTTCCATTTGATCCCGCCATGAACGAATTTCTCCGCCGGCGTGGCTCGGCGCCGAAGCGCCCTAGATCACCACGCTTTCAGGTCGACGCAAAATCATGAGCGTGATCCACAGCGCCAAGTGCGTGATGGCCGGCACGGGGCCGCTTGCCCGATTTGATGATAGGAAGCGACCGCTTCCCGCCCAAGATTGTGTCGCGCGGTACAGATTTCAAGAGAACGCCTCGCCCGCCCTTTGCGCCTCAGACCGCGCCCATGCACCAGGCAAGAATCGACTTCTGCGCGTGAAGGCGGTTTTCCGCTTCATCGAAGACCACCGACTGGGGGCCGTCGATGACTTCGTCGGTTACCTCCTCCCCGCGATGCGCCGGCAGGCAATGCATGAACACGGCGTCCGGCGCAGCATGCTTCATCAACGCGCCGTTGACCTGATAGGGCTGGAAGACGTTATGCCCGCGGGCGCGGTGCTCCTGGTTCATCGAGATCCAGGTGTCTGTGACGACGCAGTGGGCACCGGCGACCGCCTGCTCCGGCTCGTGGCTAAGCAGGACCTCGCCCCCGTTGTTGCGCGCCCAGTTCAGAAACTTGTCATGCGGTTCGGAGCCGAGCGGCACGGCCATGTTCATACGGTATCCAAAGCGGGCCGAGCCTTCGATCAGCGAGTGAAGCACATTGTTGCCGTCGCCGGTCCAGGCGATCGTCTTGCCCTTGACCGGCCCCCTGTGCTCCTCGAAGGTCAGGATATCGGCCATGATCTGGCACGGATGCGTGTCGTCAGTCAGTCCGTTGATTACAGGCACGGTCGCATGCTCCGCCATCTCCAGTAGCCGGCGGTGGTCGGTTGTGCGGATCATGATCGCATCGACGTAGCGTGAAAGGACCTTCGCCGTGTCCCCGATCGTTTCGGCCCGCCCAAGCTGCATTTCGGTGCCCGACAGAAACAGAGTCTCCCCGCCGAGCTGGCGCATGCCGACGTCGAAGGAAACGCGCGTGCGGGTGGACGGCTTCTCGAAGATCATCGCCAGCATCTTGCCGGCGAGCGGCTTCTCGGCGGTCCCCGCCTTGGTCGCCGACTTGCGGACACGGGCATCGTCGATGATTGTCCTGAGGTCGGTAGCCGCCATGGCCGAGAGATCGAGGAAGTGTCTGGTCATTCTGCCTTGGTTCCTGTCGTAAATCCGTTTGTCGTGGAGCTTAAGCCGCGGCGTGCCCGCTCTTGCCGGCCATCGTTTCCGCGGCGCGCTCGAGCCGCGCCAGCCCCTCGCGCGCCTCGGCCGGGGTGGTGATCAGCGGCGGCAACAGGCGCAGCACGTTTTCGCCGGCCGGAACGGCGAGCAGCTTCTCATCGCGGATTGCCTTCAGGAGATCCGCCGTAGGGACCTTCGCTTTGATGCCTAGCATAAGCCCGTCGCCTCGGATTTCCTCGATAACGTCGGGAAAACGATCCTTCAGGGAAGCGAGCCCCTGACGGAAGACTAGCGCCACCTCGCGCACGTGCTCGAGGAAGCCTTCCGCGAGAACGACGTCCAGCACTGCATTTCCGACCGCCATCGCAAGCGGATTGCCACCATAGGTCGAACCGTGCGTGCCTGCAGCCATACCGGCGGCAGCCGCTTCCGTCGCAAGGCAGGCGCCGAGCGGGAAGCCGCCGCCAATGCCTTTGGCGACGGCCATGATATCCGGCTTTATCCCCGCCCATTCATGGGCGAAGAGCTTGCCGGTGCGGCCGACCCCTGACTGGACCTCGTCTAGGATGAGAAGCAGACCGAACTCGTCACAGAGTTCGCGCAGCCCTTGCATGAACTCTTTCGGCGCCAGCCGAATGCCCCCCTCGCCCTGGATCGGTTCGACCAGGATCGCCGCCGTTTCGTCATTGATCGCGTCCTTGACCGCAGCGATATCTCCAAAGGGGACCTGATAGAAACCCGGCGCCTTCGGGCCGAAGCCTTCGATATACTTCTGCTGACCGCCGGCGGCGATCGTCGCGATCGTGCGGCCATGAAAAGCACCTTCGAGGGTGATGACGTGAAACTTCTCGACATGCCCCTTGGCGTAGTGGTAGCGCCGGGCCGTCTTGATCGCGCATTCGAGTGCTTCCGCACCCGAATTGGTGAAGAACACCCGGTCGGCGAACGTGACCTGGGTCAGCCGGCGTGCAAGGCTTTCCTGGCCCGGGATCTCGTAGAGATTGGACAGATGCCAGACTTTGTCGGCCTGCGCCTTCAATGCCTCGACGAGATGCGGGTGGGCATGACCGAGCGAATTCACGGCAACGCCGGCGGCGAAGTCGAGATAACGCGTGCCGTCTTCGGCAATCAGCCAAACGCCTTCACCTCGCTCGAAACGCAACGGCGCGCGCATATAGGTGTCGTAAAGCGGCGTGGTTGCGGCCATGTTGAACTCTCCTTCATCCCGGCGGCGCATCGGACATTCGGTCCGATAAAATTAAAAATGCCGCCTTGCGGCGGCGAGAGGCACTATTCCCATTTCGCACCGCAATGTCAACAAAACCAAGGTCTGCAGACGCCTCGCGATACCGATCGCGAAGCGTGAAAAAAAGCGCCGCATGGGACTTGCAAAAATGCAACGCTCCGACAGCAAGTTGGGGAAAACCGGAAAATCGATTCGGCGCGATTCCGGCGACTCTTGCCACGGAGTCACCCTGCCGGTAGGTTAATATTCAATTACTAGACGCATGCGGCGGACCTAGTCACCAAAAGTGTTATCGCGTTGAATCTCCGGGCATTTCCCGGGGAGCGGTGATGGATTCCGCCATCCCAACGCCGAGAACGGGGATTGCAGAGATGAACTGGACTGACGAGCGGGTTGAGAAGCTTAAGAAGCTATGGTCGGAGGGCCTGAGCGCCAGCCAAATTGCGGCACAACTGGGCGGCGTCAGTCGCAATGCTGTCATCGGCAAGGTTCACCGCCTGAGCCTGCCCGGGCGCGCCAAGGCCGGTGGGAACACGACCGCCGCCGCTCGGCCCAAGCGGGCGGCGTCCGCGCCTCGCGCACCGAATTATGCCGCGCGCTCCGTTACCCGGACCGTGACGCGGACGGCAGGCGCGACCGCGCTGAAGGAAGATGTGGCACTCGACTTCGCAGTGGACCAGGAGATCGTACGCGACACCAACGTCGTCGTGCCCATGTCGCGGCGGCTGGAGCTCACGGAACTCACCGAACGCACCTGCAAGTGGCCGATCGGCGACCCGCTCAAGGACGAGTTCCATTTCTGCGGCAACGAGTCTCCGGAAGCCTCTCCCTATTGCACCTACCACGCCCGGCTTGCCTACCAGCCCTCAGCCGAGCGCCGGCGCATGCGCTAGTCTTAAGCAGAGCGGGATGAGGAAAAGTCCGCGCGGCTCTCCGTCCGCATCCCGCTCCGAATACGCGATCGGATATGGCGCCGGAAAGCTCCAGCCCTGATATGGAATCGATTGAGATCGGGACTATATAAGACGTTGAGCCATGGGCGCGGCTTCGGGCTGCACTATGGCCGCATCACTCGCTTGAAGATCATCGGGCTGAGTTGGGCCGGGCTTTTCTTTCGGGAAATGAAGAAGCCGTCGCGTTCATCGCTCGAAATGCTGCGCATGAAGCTATCGGGTTTGCTGAGGCCACTTTGCGGCATGATTATGTGAATGGATGCAGCAGCTCGCCCGTTCTGTTCCTCGAAGGGATTTACGTCCGGCCCGTTGACAGGCGAAAGGGCATCGCACGATTGCTTTGCAATGCCGTCGCCGATTGGGGCAGGTCGCTTGGGTGTGTTGAGTTTGGCTCTGACGCACTGCTTGAGAACTCAGCCAGCCATGCGCTCCATACCGCTTTAGGATTTGAGGAGACTCAGCGCGTCGTGTTCTTTCGAAAGCCCCTGTAGGCCGGTATTGGCCTTCCACGAGGATGGCCTGTCGCGAAACTCACTCGCAAAAGCTGGAGCTTCGCGACGGATGTTTGCTGCGGATAGTATTCTACCTCAGTTCGAGCCCTGGCCGGAAAGCCCCTCCGCAAGCGGTGCCTGCGTCGTCGGCCGTCAGCCTCAGCTTTCCAACGAGTAGCCCGCGCCGCGCACGGTGCGGATGACATCCGGCATATTGGAGAAGTTCAGCGCCTTGCGCAGACGCCCGACATGGACGTCGACGGTCCGTTCGTCGACATAGATGTCGTGCCCCCAGACACCGTCCAGAAGCTGGGAACGGGAGAAGACACGTCCCGGAGAGGACATGAGGAATTCCAGCAGCCGGAACTCCGTCGGGCCGAGGCGCACTTCGCGGCTGCGGCGATGCACCCGGTGCGTCTCCCGGTCGAGCTCGATATCGCCGCAGCGCAGGAGCGTCGACAGGACCTCGGGCTTGGCTCGCCTGAGCATCGCCTTGACCCTCGCCATCAGTTCCGGCGTCGAGAACGGTTTGACGACATAGTCGTCGGCGCCGGTCGCAAGGCCCCGCACGCGCTCGCTTTCCTCGCCGCGCGCCGTCAGCATGATGATCGGAAGGCGCTCCGTCTCGGGCCGCTGGCGCAGCCTGCGGCAGAGCTCGATGCCGGAAACCCCGGGCAGCATCCAGTCGAGAATGAGAAGGTCGGGCAGGCGCTCCTGCAGGCGGATTTCCGCCTCGTCGCCGCGAAGGATAGTGTCAACCTCGAAGCCTTCCGCCTCGAGATTATAGCGCAGGAGAACGCTCAGGGCTTCCTCGTCTTCGACTACGGCAATCTTCGGCAACATTCAGCAGGACTCCTTCCTACGCACGACAGCCGGCATGGCGCCGCGCACGGTCCAGATCACGATGAGTTCAGGCGGGGCGCGTGGCCGAACCTCAGTCCGTCACGGAACCCAATGTGGACGTCATGTCGTCCTTCGGCCGTTCGCCCTGCGGTTGGGCTCCGGTCGCCATGTAGTAGATCGTTTCGGCGATGTTGGTCGCGTGATCGCCGATGCGCTCGATATTCTTGGCGCAGAAGAGAAGATGCGTGCACGGCGTGATATTGCGCGGGTCTTCCATCATATAGGTCAACAGTTCCCGGAAGAGCGAGGTGTAGATCGCGTCGATCTCCTCATCGCGTTCGCGAATGCTGTTCGCCTTTTCCGGCGAACGCGAGGCATAGACGTCCAGCACTTCCTTCAGCTGAACGAGGGCGAGTTCGGCCAGATGCTCGAGACCGCGCGCAAGCTTGCGCGGTATGCCCGAACCGGCAACCGCAATCACGCGCTTGGCGGTGTTTTTTCCAAGATCGCCTACGCGCTCCAGGTCCGCCGCGATACGGATCGACCCCATGATCTCACGGAGATCCGACGCCATTGGCTGGCGTTTTGCGATGGTGATGATCGCCTTTTCGCCGATCTGCCGCTCCGCATCGTCCAGAATGGCGTCGTCGGAGATCACCTTCTGGGCCAGAGCGAGATCGGAATTGACGAGCGCGCGGACGGAATCGGCGACCATCTGCTCGGCAAGCCCTCCCATCTCGGAGATACGGCGCGTGAGATATTTCAACTCTTCGTCGAAGGCGGACATGATGTGTGCGTGAGACATATTCGTTTCCTCGGGACACGCGCTGCTCTGAACGGGCTCGGTCGGCCTCGCACCGAAAGGGACGGCAAACCGCCGCTCCTCTCCGCTCTCAGCCGAAGCGGCCCATGATGTAGTCCTGGGTGCGCTGATCGTCCGGGTTGGTGAACATTTTGTCGGTATCGTTCTCCTCGACAAGGTTGCCGAGATGGAACATGGCCGTACGCTGCGACACGCGCGCCGCCTGCTGCATCGAATGGGTGACTATGACGATCGTGAAATTCGCCCGCAATTCGTGGATAAGTTCCTCCACTTTCGCGGTCGCAATCGGATCGAGAGCCGAACAGGGTTCGTCCATCAATATGACTTCCGGACTGACTGCGACGGCGCGGGCGATGCAAAGGCGCTGCTGCTGCCCCCCGGAAAGGCCGGTGCCCGGCTCGTGAAGGCGGTCTTTGACCTCGTTCCAGAGGCCGGCCTTCTGCAGGCTCGTTTCCACGACCGCGTCGAGTTCGGCCTTGGTGCGCGCCAGGCCATGGATGCGCGGACCGTAGGAGACATTGTCATAGATCGATTTAGGGAAGGGATTGGGTTTCTGAAACACCATCCCGACGCGTGCGCGAAGTTCCACCACGTCGATCGACGGATCGTAGATATCGTCCTCGTCCAGCGTGATCTTGCCGGTGACGCGGCAGTTCTCGATCGTGTCGTTCATGCGGTTCAAAGTGCGCAGAAACGTCGATTTGCCGCAACCGGAGGGACCGATCAGCGCCGTAACGGTATTCTCGCGAACGTCGAGATTGACGTCGAAAAGCGCGCGCTTCTCGCCGTAATAGACCGACACGTCCCTGCCGATCATCTTGAAGGGCACCGTATTCATTTTCTGGTCAAGAGCCTTTTCGACTGCAGCTTCCGACATGATGTTCATTGTCCTTACCCCACTACCAGCGACGCTCAAAGCGACGCCGCAAGAGAATTGCGCCGAGGTTCATGAAGATGAGAAAGATCAAGAGTATGATGATCGCTCCCGACGTACGCTCGACGAAGGCACGCTCCGCCTCGTTCGCCCACATGTAGATTTGCACCGGCAGCGCCGTGGACGGCTCCAGCGGAGATCCCGGAAAGTCTACCACAAAGGCGACCATTCCGATCAGAAGCAAGGGCGCCGTTTCGCCGAGCGCATGGGCAAGACCGATGATCGTGCCGGTCAGGATACCGGGCATCGCAAGCGGCAGCACATGATGGAAGACGGTCTGCATCTTCGAAGCGCCAAGTCCGAGCGCCGCAGAGCGGATCGACGGAGGCACAGCCTTCAAAGCCGCCCGCGTAGCGATGATGATCGTCGGGAGCGTCATCAGCGTCAGCACGAACGCGCCGACAAGTGCCGCGGAGCGTGGCATGCCCCAGAAGTTGATGAAAACGGCAAGCCCAAGGAGACCGTAGACGATGGACGGTACGGCCGCCAGGTTGTTGATATTCACCTCGATCAGGTCCGTGAGCCGGTTTTTCGGCGCAAACTCCTCTAGATAAATGGAGGCGGCGACACCGATCGGCAGCGATAGCACGAGCACGATCAGCATCATGTAGAGCGATCCGAGGAGGGCGACACCGACGCCCGCCGCTTCGGGACGGCTCGATGCGCCGAAGGTGAAGATGCCGGTGTTGAAGCTCTTCTTGAGCACGCCTTCTTCGGCAAGCGTGTTCATCCATGCGACCTGCTCGTCTTTCACCTTGCGCCTGGCTTCGTCGACGGTGAGGTCGATCTGACCCTTGAAAGCGGAGTCGATGTTCGCGTCGGCGAGCAGCGTGACGGGGATCGTCTTGCCGATGACCGTGGGATCGGCGACGACGATGTCGCGCAATTGCGACCGTGCGCTGGCGGAGACCATATCGGTCGCCTGCTTCACCAAGGGCCGCTTCGCCGGGTCGAGGCCGAGCTGCTTTACCAGAGCCTCGCGCACGAGGAGCGGGTAATTGGCCGTAAAGAGCTGCTTTGGATCCGTCGCCCGTTCGTTTTTCGGGTCGATCACCTTCTCGGAAAACTCGATCGGAAGCGTAATCGTCGTCTGCTGGAAGGCGGTATAGCCCTTCGAAACGACGCTCCAGAGGAGAACAGCGAGGAAGAACAGGCCGATGGCGATGGCACCGAATCCGAAGGCACGGAAGCGGCGCTCAGCGGCATAGCGGCGCTTGATACCGATATCGCGGCGGCTTGCAGCAGGTCGGGTGGAGACCCTTGCTGTCGGGGAGGCAAATTCGGTCATTCGTACTGTTCCCGATATTTGCGCACGATGTAGAGCGCGTAGATGTTGAGGCCCAGCGTGATAACGAAGAGCGTGATGCCGAGTGCGAAGGCGACCAGGGTCTGCGGCGAGGTGAACTCGAGGTCGCCCGTCAGCTGGTTCACGATCTTGACCGTCACGGTGGTCATCGGCTCGAGGGGGTTAAACTGCATTCGAGCTGCAACACCGGCAGCGAGCACGACGATCATCGTCTCGCCGACCGCCCGCGATGCCGTCAGCAGCAGCGCACCGACGATGCCAGGAAGTGCTGCCGGCAGGATCACCTTCTTCACCGTCTCCGACCGCGTCGCACCAAGGCCGAGCGAACCGTCACGCAATGCCCGCGGCACCTGGGTGATGATGTCGTCGGACAAAGACGAGACGAACGGAATGAGCATGATGCCCATGACGATGCCGGCGGTGATGACGCTCTGGGCCTGAATGAAGTTCTGGTAATTTCCGGTGAGGATGCCGTTCAGCTGCGTGGAGATGTCGCGCAGGAAAGGTCCCACTGTGACGAGCGCGAAAAAACCGTAGACGATTGTCGGGATACCGGCGAGCACCTCCAGCAGAGGCTTGGCTATGGAACGCAGCCGCGGGCTCGCATACTCCGCCATGTAAATAGCAGCGAAGAGTCCGATCGGCACGGCGAAAAGCATCGCTACGAATGCGATATACAGCGTGCCTGCAAGCAGCGGCAGCAGACCGAACTGGCCCGAAGCGCCGCCGCTTCCGGCCGCTGCGAAGCGCGGGTCCCAGACCGTGCCGAAGAAGAACTCCATGGGCGACACCATGGTGAAGAACCGACCCGCTTCCGAAAGCATGGAGGCGACGATTCCGACCGTCGTCAGAATGGCAATGGAGGAGGCCAGGATGAGGGAGCCGAGCATGACGCGCTCCACCCGGTTGCGGGCGCGGAAGCGGACGTCGATGTTGCGGAGTGCGTAGAAACCGCCGGCAACGGAAACGAGCAGCACCGCGACACTCATCAGCCAGCGGCTATATTGCCGCATCGCGTTGAACTGCTGGGCGGCCTTGACCATGTAAGGCTCGCCCTCGCCGGCAAGTGCGACGCCCTTCGAGGCGAGCGTCTCGCGCATGTTGGCCGAACCGTTTTCGATCGCGGAGATCTCGCTCGCGTTCAGCCGCTCGAAGCCTGCGGCAACCGACTTGACCTGACCGAGCGCCAGCTGGAGGGTGGCTGCCCCCTGGCTTTGGACCGGTTCCGGAAGAGACGAACGAACCGTGTAATCGATATAGACCGGAGAGGTGATGAGCCATATGGCAAGAAGAAGAAGCGCTGGCAACGTCGCCCAGATTGCGACGTAGCTGCCGTGATAGCCGGGCAGGGAATGCAGGCTGGAGAGCTTGCCTCCGGACCGGGCGAACGAGCGGGAGCGGCCGGCAAGAAACGCAATGAAACCGATCAAGGCAATGATCAGGAGAAGGAGCGAAGTACTCATCGGCACGTCTCCGCGACAGGCTCGTCACAAGCCGCCAGTCAAGTTCGGAAGAATGCGGCTCCGGCGCAAGCGTGGCGCCGGAGCCCAGCCATGATCAGAGCAGGTTGCCTGCCTCGAAGGACTGGCGGATTTCTTCGCGCTCGGCGTCCGGAGCGGCGACGAGGCCGTATTCGGCGAGCGGGCTGTCGGGGCCGATCATCTGATCGTCAACGAAGAACTCGACATATTCCTTGAGGCCGGGAATAACGCCGATATGGGCCTTCTTGACGTAGAAGAAAAGCGGACGGGAAACCGGATACTCGCCGGAAGCGATCGTTTCCGTCGAAGGAACAACGCCGTTGACCGTCGCAACCTTCAGCTTGTCGGCGTTATTTTCGAAGAACGAAAGGCCGAAGACGCCGATGCCGTTCTTGTTCGAAGCGATGCGCGCCAGCGTCTCGGTGTAGTCGCCGTCGATGTCCACGGCCATGCCGTCCTTGCGTACGGCCACGCACTTGCTGTGCTGCTGCTTTTCATCGCTCACGGCCGCCTTGATGACGTCCTGAGCGCCGGAGTCCTTGCAGCCGGCAGCGAGGATCTTCTCTTCGAAGACTTCGCGCGTTCCATGCTTCTCGCCCGGAATATAGGCAGCAATTTCGGCGTCCGGCAGCGAAGCGTCGACTTCCGACCACTTCTTGTAGGGATTCGCGACGAGCTTCCCATCGACGACGATTTCGGCGGCAAGCGCCTTGTAGAGGTGCTCCGGCTTCAGAGTCAGGTCGGCATTGCCGGCATCGGTGGCGAAGACGATGCCGTCATAGCCGATCTTCACTTCCTGGATCTCGGTCACGCCGGCAGCTTTGCAGGCCTCGACTTCGCTGTCTTTGATCTTGCGCGACGAATTGGCGATATCGATCGTGTCTTCACCAACGCCCTTGCAGAATTCCTTCAGGCCGGCCGACGAACCGCCGGACTCGATTACGGGCGTTTTGAAGTCAGGGAATGTCTCGCCGAAGTTTTCGGCAACGATCTTTGCATAGGGAAGAACGGTCGAGGAGCCGGCCACCTGGATCTGGTCGCGAGCCGCTGCAACGCCCGCAAAAGCGGCGGAGGCAACCAACGCCGCTGCGGTAAATTTAAGAGCTTTCATAAGTGTTCTCCCGGAATGGGCTTGTGTTGGGTGCGCCAGGGTTCAGCGCTCTCTCGCCGTTTCTGCGGCGCCCCTAGTTAGCCGCCGATGGCTACAGCTTTTATGTCAGTTTGGTGAAACATTTATGACAGTCTAACGAGCTGAAAATGCTTGATAAAATTCTGCTGCAGCAGCAATGGACCGTCTTATGTGTCAGAAACGAACCGTAAAGACCGTACCCTTGCCCACTTCCGAATGGACGAGCAGGCGAGCCCGGTGGCGCGTGAGGATATGCTTGACGATCGCAAGACCCAATCCGGTGCCTTTCTTCGACCGGCTCGCCTCGACGTTGACCCGGTAAAAGCGCTCGGTAATGCGCGGGACGTGCTCGGCCGGGATTCCCGCGCCGTGGTCGGTGACCGTCACCTCCGCCTGGTTTCCTTCTCCACCGGTCAGCCGGACCTCCACCTTCTTGCCTTCCTGCCCGTATTTGCAGGCATTCTCGATCAGGTTTTCGAAAACCTCCACCAGTTCGTCACGGTCCCCCTGGACGAAAACAGGCGTATTCGGGACCTCCAGCGCGATCGTCACATCCAGTTCTCCGGCAAGCGGCGCCAGACTGTCGCGCACATGTCCGAGCAGCGGCCCCAGATCGACGGTGTCGTCGGGGGCGATGTGCGACTTCAACTCGAGCCTCGACAGTGACAGGAGGTCGTCCACGAGCCGACTCATGCGGGTGACCTGTTCGTGCATGATGCCGAAGAATTTCTCCTGTGCCTTCCGGTCTTCGCGGGCCGGCCCCTGCAGCGTCTCGATGAAGCCGCGCAGCGAAGCAAGCGGCGTGCGCAGCTCATGGCTGGCATTGGCGACGAAGTCGGAACGCATCCGATCGATGCGGCGGGCCTGCGAGATATCGCGATAGGTCAGCACGAAGATGCGCCGGCCGGAAACGTCGGAGCCGATGTCCACCGGCGCGACGCGAACGACATAGACCGCCTCCGAAGGCAGTCTTTCTGCATGTTCGATCTGGTTGACCTTGCCCGTCGCAATCGTCTCGCGAACCATGTCAAGGATGCCGGGCGAGCGGACGCGAGCGGAAAGATAGCTGTTCTGGGGAATGGTCCCGAATGCCTTCTCGGCGGCCGCGTTCTGGAAGACGACGGTTTCGTCGGCTGCCACGACCAGCACCGGCATGTCGAGTGCATCGAGCAAGGGAGCAAGCGGATCGAACTTGGTTTCGACGTCGACGCCGATATCTGCCGGCGCCGCCCTGACCGGTGGCGCGCCTCGGCTGAGAATGACCGCGGCGAGCATGACCCAGAAAGGCAGGACGGACATCGGATGGATCCCGGCAACTGCGGCGAGAACGGCAATCAGCACGGACAGGCAGAGAAGCCAGCGCTCCGCCGCCAGCCTTGGCGCCACAATACGCCACAACAGTTTGGCACGGTCGAACACCATACCCTCTTCCCTCAATTCGCGGCCTCCTGCATCTGAATGGCTTTACTGACCATGTCCATGGCCATAATTCGTGTCGGAGCGCGATGAGGAAATCGGCCCCACCTGCCTCCTCCGCCTTAGCCCATAAGAGCGCAGAGATAACGTTGCTTCATGACATGATTTTCACGACGTGCTTGAATCCGCAATGCAATTATGGCCTGCTCCGGAGAAATCGAACGAGCGGGAGGAAAGCAGATGGCAATCGACGAAGCGACGGCCGCAGCGAAGCCGGGAAGCCGGGCGGTCGAACTGCAAATCCATGGGAAAAGCCGTATCTTCGACATCGATGATCCGGACTTGCCGAAGTGGATCGACGACGAGGCGTTCGGCTCGGACGATTATCCCTACAAGAAGAAACTCGATTCCGATGAATATCAGGAAACGCTAACGCGACTGCAGATTGAGCTCGTCAAGGTCCAGTTCTGGATGCAGGCGACCGGCAAGCGCGTGATGGCGGTGTTCGAGGGACGCGACGCCGCCGGCAAGGGCGGCGCGATCCATGCGACCATGGCCTATATGAACCCGCGCTCGGCGCGCGTCGTCGCACTGACGAAGCCCACGGAGACCGAACGTGGCCAGTGGTATTTCCAGCGCTATGTCGCAACCTTCCCGACCGCCGGCGAATTCGTCCTCTTCGACCGCTCCTGGTACAACCGCGCCGGCGTCGAACCGGTCATGGGCTTCTGCACGCCGAACCAGTACGAGCAATTCCTCATGGAGACGCCCCGCTTCGAGGAGTTGATCGCGCACGAAGGCATCCACCTCTTCAAGTTCTGGATCAATATCGGCCGGGAAATGCAGCTGAAGCGCTTCCATGACCGGCGCCACGATCCCTTGAAGATCTGGAAGCTCTCGCCGATGGATATCGCAGCCCTCAACAAGTGGGACGATTATACCGCAAAGCGAGACGGCATGCTGAAGGAGACGCACACGGAGCACGGGCCATGGACGGTCATCCGTGGCAATGACAAGCGCCGTGCGCGGCTCAACGTGATCCGCCACATGCTTTCGCAGCTGGACTATGACGGCAAAGACGAGACGGCGATCGGCGCTGTCGACGAGAAGATCCTAGGCACGGGGCCCGGTTTTCTCAGCTAATAGTCGAAGCGGGCTATACGCATCCCGCATCTCAACGCACTGGACTATCATCCAACCTAACGGTCAGCCGCCCGGCTGCACGCGGATCGCGAAGAGATCGAGGCTGTTGCCGCCGCCGCCGACGTCGCTGTTGATCACCAGTTTTCCAGGGCCGCTCGGTGCGGCACCGCGATCGAAATTGATCTTGAACAACATATCGATCCGCTCGTCGTGTACGGTGAAACGATGACGGCCGCAGCCGCCGAGCGCCCCTAAATCGCATTCGACGGAGAATTCGGTCGCTTTGCCCGGGGCAGCCTGCACCGTCAGGGCGAATGTCGACGATTTGCCCGAAAGCTGGGCAAGAACATCGGCGGGTATCTCGATTTCCACGTCGCCATCCTTCGATGCCGCTTGCGAGATCAAACGCAGGCGCTCGCCGGCGTCGCCGTCGAAGGGTTCCGCACTCGCCCGCGGGCCCGGCTTGACCGCTGCAGCCTCACCGGGAGCAAAGACCTCTACCCAATCACCGGAAAAGCCTTCCTGGGCACCCAGGGTCTGCAAGCCGGCCGCGCCGTCGAAATCCTCTGCATCCACCGTCGCGGGCGGATTGGCAACGCCGGTGTCCGTCGGCGACCGCAGCAGATCGTTCGTCTGGATCCACCAGACGGCGACCCCGGCCGCTGCAGCAAGCGTCGCGACGATCATCGCATAGGAGAAGAAACGGCTGCGCCTGCGCCTGTGCTTGCGCGGCCGCCGGTCGGCAGGGCCTGGATCGGGTGCGGGCGGGACGGTGCTTCCGGTGGCTTCCGATCGACCGTCGCTCCCCTCCGCTCTCGTCGCAGCCAGCGGACCGTCGCGTTCGGGACGCAAGGCCCCAAGCCCCCCGTCCGTTTGCGCGGGACTACGTTCCTCCGGCTTCGTTTCCAACTCGGGCCTTCGGGTTGGCGCTTCGGGGCCGCGCTCGACCGCATGTCCCCTCGCCGTCACCTCGTCGAGATTGACCACCGGCGTCTGTGCGCGCTCCTTCAAGGCAGCGCGCTCTTCCATCTCGATCGCCCGAATGACCGCTTCCAGCCGGTGGCGCTGCACCGAGATGACCTCCGGGTCTTCGATCTGCTGCTTTTGCAGGCCGTTCTCAAGCGCCTGACGCGCCGACTGATAGATGCGCGCCCGGACCTCCGCACTGCTTCGATCCGATCTTTCCAGCGCATTTCTGATCGCTGTCTCAAGTCCGCTCACGTCAAATCCTTCTGCGCGAAATCTCCCGGTTGCCGCACTGCGTGACCGGATTTGCCTTTCTCGCGACGAGCCTCGCCCCTTCCCGTCACACGCCGTTGGTTTCATTAACGATTGGGTAACTGCTGCTTTCCGAATCTGCAAGTGCAGCCGTGCCTTCGGCTGGCGTTCCCAAAGGAAAACATGGACGGCCGTGGCCGAAATGCCGGAGCGGGCGCTGGCGGCATTATCGCAAGGCACCCGGAAACATGCTGTAGGCAAGCGGGTTCATTGCTGCTATCAGATTTGACGTTTACGAACACGTCAAAGTTTGGATGGAGATTTCGATGTCGTTGCCGCCAATCCTGTCCGGAAAAGTGAGACTGCCTGTCGTAGGGGCGCCGCTTTTCATCGTCTCTCATCCCAAGTTGACGATCGCGCAATGCAAGGCCGGGATTATCGGTGCCTTTCCGGCCCTCAACGCCCGCCCGCAATCGCAACTCGACGAATGGTTGTCGGAGATCACCGAAACGCTTGCGGCCCACGACGCCGACTATCCCGAACGCCCCGCCGCGCCTTTTGCGGTGAACCAGATCGTGCACAAGTCGAACGCCCGTCTCGAACAGGACCTGATGCTTTGCGTCAAGTACAAGGTGCCCGTCGTCATCTCCTCGCTCGGCGCCGTCCCTGAGGTGAATGCCGCGATCCATTCCTATGGGGGTATCGTGCTCCACGATGTCATCAACAACCGTCATGCAAATTCCGCCATCCGCAAGGGCGCCGACGGGCTCATCGCAGTCGCGGCAGGTGCCGGCGGCCATGCCGGAACTCTCTCGCCCTTCGCGCTCGTCCAGGAGATCCGCGCCTGGTTCGACGGGCCGCTGCTGCTTTCCGGCGCGATCGCCACCGGCGACGCGATCCTTGCAGCGCAGGCAATGGGCGCCGACATGGCCTATATCGGCTCTCCCTTCATCGCCACCGAGGAGGCTCGCGCGAGCGACGCCTACAAGCAGATGATCGTCGACAGCAATGCCGCAGATATCGTTTATTCCAATTTCTTCACCGGCATTCACGGCAACTATCTGAAGCCCTCGATCCTCGCCGCCGGAATGGACCCGTCCAATCTGCCCGAAGCAGACCCCTCCAAGATGGACTTCGGCCAGGCCGCCGAGGGCGCCAAGGCATGGAAGGACATCTGGGGCTGCGGCCAGGGGATAGGCGCCGTGCATGAAATCGGCACCGTCGCACGCCTGGTCGACCGGCTCGAACAGGAATACGACACCGCGCGCGCCCGCCTCGGCCTCGCCTCCGGCGCTGACATCCGGCGGGGTAAGGAATTTTCAACTTCTCGAAACTGATGGCTTGAATTCTTGCCGCTTTGCGTTTATCAGCGCCTCACATTCGTTTCGCGGCTTTCGCGGAACCGCCCCCAGGGCCGCTTTAGCTCAGTCGGTAGAGCACATCATTCGTAATGATGGGGTCACGTGTTCGAGTCACGTAAGCGGCACCAATTTTTTCTCCGTACTCAAAATCATTCCGCGCTCCAACGCACCGCCCGGCGACCCTCACGTATAAAAATATCGCGTCAGGTGAAAGAAAACCGGCGCCGCGAAGCTCAGTGAATCCATGCGGTCGAGCACGCCGCCGTGACCGCTGATCATCGAACCCCAGTCCTTCACGGCCATCGAGCGCTTCACGGCCGAAAGTGCGAGGCCGCCGAGGAAACCCATGGCAACGATGGCGAAAGCCATCGCCGCCGCCTCCAGGGGCGTGAAGGGCGTTATCCACCAGAGCGCGGCGCCGGCAGCCACGGCCGATAGGCCGCCGCCGACAAGTCCTTCGGCCGTTTTCGAGGGGCTGACGACGGGCGCGATCTTCGTCCGGCCGAACAGCTTGCCGAAGACGTACTGCATGACATCGCTGAACTGAGCGATGGTGATGAGAAAGAAGAGGAGCAGGAAGCCCTCGCCCGGGCGGCCGGGGATGTCGAGTGTCAGGAGCGCCGGCGCGTGGCTGATGCAATAGACGGTCAGCATCAGGCCCCACTGGATCCGCGAGACGCGCAGCAGGAACTGCTCCGTGTCGCCCTTGAGCGCGGCGAGGCTCGGCAGGAGCAGGAAGCCGTAGACCGGTATGAGAATGGTGAAAAGCGCATACCAGTCGATCGAGATCAGCCAGTACTGAAGCGGCAGCAGAACGTAGAATGCTGCAACGAGCGGCAGGTGATCGGCTGCACGCGTCGGCGTCAGCGAGACGAATTCGCGCAGCGTGTAGAAGGAGGTGAGCGCAAAAAGCACCATCGTCACCCCACGCCCGAGAGCGAAACTCACCGCGAAGATGGCGATCATCACCCACCATGCCCTGATACGGGCATTGAGATTGTCGATCGTCGCCCGCCCCGTTTCAGACGTCGCGCGGCGCGAAAGCACAAAGCCGATCAATGATGCCGCGCCGAGAAGGGCGCCTACGCCGCCAAAGAGGATAAGAAGTTTGTCGCTCAAGGACATGGCGTGCTCATCCGAGGGAGTCCGGCGCGAGTGCAGACACCGCTGCGCGGGCGCGTTCGAGGAATGCGTCCTTCTCTTCACCGGCGTGACGCACAAGCGGAGGGCCGAAACGCACGGTGCAACTGATGGGGACAGGCAAAAACGTGCCCTTCGGAAAAGCGCGCGAAGGATTGTCCAGATAGGTCGGGACCAGTTGCACATCGGGGAATTCTTGCGACAGCCAGTAAAGCCCGCTCTTGAAAGGCCCCGGCAGCCGCTCGCTGCCACGCGAGCCTTCGGGGAACAGGATGAGCGACTCGCCCTCGGAGAGCACGTTACGCAACGGAGCGAGCGCCGCTCCAGGCGGCCCCTGTGTCGAGCGCTCGATGAGGACGCCGTTCAGCACCTTGACACCTATATGACGCCTGACGATCCCCTTCCCCCAATAGTCCGCTGCGGCAATCGGATGCGTCGACGCACGCAGCCCGCGCGGCAACGCCGACCAGATCAGAAGGGTATCGAGATGGCTGGAGTGATTGGCGAAATAGATCCGCTGGCGCATCTCTGGCAACGAGCCCGTCCAACGCGCCTGCCCGCCGACGATGAACCGCGTGAGACCGATCAGCGCGAGGTCGATCACGGTTTCGTCTCTCCCCGGATGCGGGAAACGATGGCCCGCGTGCGGGCGAAACATGTCAGGAGCGAACCGGCAAGGATGATCCACGCCGTCGTATAGAGCACGAAGTGCTCCGTCATCAGAAATGCTTCCCCTAATGCCAGCACGCAAGCGAAGCTCATCAGCGCCATGCGGTGCTGTTTCGCCATGGGACCGCGGAAGTCCTGAGCCTGGCCGAGCGATCCGCCGAAGACGCGCACATAGGCCGTCAAGGCGGCCGCAAGCGCCCCCGCCCAGCCGAGCCATCCCGCGCCGGCGGCATAACCGAGTGCGACGATGAGCAAGGTGTCCGCGACCCGGTCCGGAAACTCGTTATAGAGCGCTCCAACCGGCGATCCGCGCCCGCCCTCGACCGCCACCATACCGTCGAGAAGGTTGCACAGGAGGCGCAGCTGGACAGCGGCGAGCACCGCGAGATACAGAACCGGCCAGCGGACCGCCCAAAACAGAGCCACCGCCCCAAGCGCGGCAAAGGCGACGCTGGCGAGCGATATCTGGTTCGGCGTGATCGCGGTCTTCAGGAGCACCGCCGTCAGTCGACGCGCAAAACCGCTGTCGCGCGCGGCGATGGGGCGCCGATCCGCGGCCGGGCCTTCTGCGTCTTCGCCGTCAGGTACGACACTCATGTGCGAGGAATACGACCTACGAATTAAAGATTGCAATTCGTCCTAAAACAACTTCAACGCAATGCCATACAGCCGCGTGGCCGTCAATTCCGCTCTCACTTGACGGAAAGATCCACCCTGGAGATCTTGTCGTCGGCCGGCTCCGGTTGGCTTGTCACCTCGCGCAGCCATTCGCGCCAGATGGCGACGAGCAGCGCCATCAGCACCGGACCGACGAAGAGGCCGAGGAAACCCATCGTCTTGACGCCCCCGACCAGGCCGAAAAAGGTCGGCAGGAAGGGAAGCTTGATCGGCCCGCCGACAAGCCTCGGGCGCAATGTCTTGTCTACGATGAAGAGCTCCGTCGTTCCCCAGGTGAACAGCGCGATCCCGTGGATAGGCGAACCGCTTGCGACGAGATAGACCGAAACGAGCGTGAAGCAGAGCGGTGCGCCGCCCGGCACAAGCGCCATGAGGCCGGTGATGATGCCGAGCGTGACGGGCGAGGGCACGCCGGCGAGCCAATAGGCGACGCCGAGCACGATCCCTTCGCCGATCGCGATGATGCCCATGCCGGTGACCGTCGAGCTGATCGTAAGGGGCACCACGCGGGACAGGCGTTCCCAGCGCATCGGAAAGATCCGCTCGCCAAGGTGATCGAGCTGCTTTGAAAAGGAATGGCCGTCCCGGTAGACGAAGAACAGCGTGATCAGCATGAACAGGAGCGTCAGAAAGGATTGGAAGGCAGAGGCGCCGACCACGAGCACGCCGCGATAAATATTGCCGATGTTGGAGCCACTGACGAGCTGCACCAATTCTCCGAGAGCGCCTGGATGCCCGACATTTTTGACCCATTGCTCGCCCAGCCACGCGCCTACCGCCGGGATCGTTGCGAGCCAGGCGGGCGCGGGAGCGCCGTTCGCGTTGGTCTCGACGGCCCAGACGAGCCCGCTGCGCACTTCGTCCACGGCATAGATCGCGGCCAGCGAAATCGGCACGACGATGAAGGCGACCACGCAAATGAGGGCGATCGTCGCGGCGAGCGTACGGTTGCCGTTCAGGGCCTGAAGCATCCGCCAGTAGATCGGCCAGCTCGCGAAGCCGATGACGACCGCCGCGAGGACCGGAACGAGGAAACCGTGAAAGAAATAGACGCCGGCAAGCAGAACGAGGACGAGCAACCACCGGGCGGCCGAGATCGGCACGACGAGGGCGGACCGTGAGTGTGCGGGCTGCCCGAAGAGCCGCGGCTCCACGGGAAGGTTTTCTCGTTCGCGATTGCCCAATTGCACCAGTACTCCTCCGTCTCTCACAACCTTACAGCAAACCCGAACCCTTGCCAGCTTTGTTTCCCTCCGCTGAACGCGGTTTCCGGCGCAATCATGGCGGCCCGCGCCGATTAGGTGCCTTACATCGAAATTGGTGCGCTTTCATAGAGATCACGATGCCTTCAGGTCGGATCGAAAGCCGGGAAATTCTTTCTATCCCGCATTAACAAGGCGACGTGACAGGGAGATTTAAGCCGCGATCGCGCTTTTCGAATTCCGTCAGCCTGCCCGCTCCGCAGCCCGGCAGCACCGAAGCATGGAAGATGCCTAAACCGGCAATCCCGAGAACGGCGCCGATGCCCCCGGCTAATCCCGCAGGCGTCGATAGCGGCCGATTGTTGACGTTTACGTCAAAGTTATATAATTCCGATTACGGCTTGAAGAGGCGAGCTAAAAGCAGCATCTTCGACGGAGAGGAAGATCGGGAGGGATTTTTCTCCGCCGTCATGACGGCCGTTTATTTGGCGATCGGAGGGAGGAAGGTCATGGCGGAAGCAAGTACGCAGCAGGGAGGTTCCAGCACGGCGAAGATCTGGCTCGCATCATACCCGCCGGGCGTGCCTGCCGAGATCGGCCCTCTCACCTATCGTTCCATCGGAGAATTTTTCGATCATGCGGTCGCGCAACATTCCTGGCGGCCCGCATTCACCTGCATGGGAAAGGCGCTGACCTTCTCGGATCTCAATGCGTATTCGGCAAAGATCGGCGCCTGGCTGCAGTCGCTGGGTCTTGCGAAGGGCGACAGGGTCGCAGTGATGATGCCCAATGTCCTGCAAAATCCCGTCATCGTCTATGGAATCCTGCGAGCCGGCTTCACCGTCGTCAACGTCAATCCGCTCTATACGCCGCGCGAACTGGAGCATCAGCTGGTCGACTCCGGCGCCAAGGCGATCTTCGTGCTTGAGAACTTCGCGCATACTGTCGAGCAGGTTCTTGCCCGCACGGCGGTCAAGCATGTGGTGGTCGCCAGCATGGGCGACATGCTCGGCGCAAAAGGGTTGATCGTCAATCTGGTGGTGCGCCGCGTCAAGAAGCTCGTCCCCGCCTGGTCGATTCCCGGACATCTTTCGTTCGGGGCGGTTCTTGCCAGGGGAGCGAAACTCGGCTTCAAGCGGGCGAACGTGGCACCGTCGGATATCGCCTTCCTGCAATATACCGGTGGCACCACCGGCGTTTCCAAGGGCGCAACGCTGACGCACGCCAATCTTCTTTCCAACATGGCCCAGATGGAACTGTGGCTGAACACGGCCTTCCTGCGCAAGCCGCGCCCGGAAAGCCTCACCTTCATGTGCGCGCTGCCGCTCTATCACATCTTCGCGCTTACGGTGAATTCGCTGATGGGTCTTGCGACCGGCGGCAACAATATCTTGATACCGAATCCGCGCGACATTCCCGCCTTCGTCAAGGAACTCGGAAAGTACCGGACGAACATTTTCCCGGGCCTGAACACACTGTTCAATGCGTTGATGAACAATGCCGAGTTCCGCAAGGTGGACTTCTCGTCGCTGATCCTGACCTTCGGCGGCGGGATGGCAGTGCAGCGACCGGTCGCCGAACGCTGGCTGGAAATGACGGGCTGCCCTATCCACGAGGGCTACGGGCTTTCGGAGACATCGCCCGTCGCGACCGCCAATCGCCTCGATACCGACGACTTCACCGGCACGATCGGCATACCGCTGCCCTCGACGGAGGTGGAGATCCGCGACGAGGACGGAAATACCCTCCCCTTGGGTGAAGTCGGCGAAATATGCATCCGCGGGCCGCAGGTGATGGCAGGTTACTGGCAGCGCCCCGAGGAAACGGCGAAAGCCATTTCGCCGGACGGCTTCTTCCGGACCGGCGATGTCGGCTTCATGAACACCGAGGGGCTCACCAAGATCGTCGATCGCAAGAAGGATATGATTCTCGTCTCGGGGTTCAACGTGTTCCCGAACGAGATCGAAGAGGTGGCGGCGACCCATCCCGGCATTCTCGAATGTGCCGCAATCGGTATTGCCGATCCGCATTCCGGCGAAGCGGTCAAGCTCTTCGTCGTGCTTAAGGATCCGAATCTCACTGAAGAAGAGATCAAGCGCCACTGCGCAGCCAGTCTTACCAACTACAAGCGGCCGCGTTTCGTGGAAGTCCGCACCGAACTGCCGAAATCGAATGTCGGCAAGATCCTGCGCAAGGACTTGCGCGGCTAGCGCCGCAAGCCCCCACTGCTCTCTCCACCGTTGAAAGTATGGCGGCGGCCGGATGAGGGAGGAGCCATCCGCTTTTTTCGCTGCAGCGCAGCACCCGCCCTTGATTTGCCGCGGTTAAACCGACTAGCTATCGCAGCCAATTTCCGATGCCCGAATTCTATTGCCCCAGTTGCGATGCAAGGAGCCCTGCGATGAAAGCGCTTGTCGAAAATCTGAAAGCCACTGCACGCGAGACCGATGCGACCGATATCCGTGCCGCCTTCGCGGCCGATCCGAACCGCTTCTCGCGCTTCAGCACGGCGCTCGACGATCTCCTCTTCGACTATTCCAAATGCGCGGTGAACGACAGGATCATCGACGGTCTCGAAGCGCTCGCCAAGGCGGCGAAGGTCGAGGAAAAGCGGGATGCCATGTTCCGCGGCGATATCATCAACATCACCGAGGAGCGCGCGGTTCTGCATACGGCGCTCCGGAACAGGTCGAACCGGCCTGTCCTCGTGGACGGGAAGAACGTCGTGCCGGACGTCAATGCCGTGCTTGAGGCTATGGGCAGGTTCGCTGACCACGTCCGCTCCGGAGACTTGAAGGGCGCCACCGGCAAGAAGATCACCGATGTCGTCAATATCGGCATCGGCGGCTCCGACCTCGGTCCGGTCATGGCCACGCTGGCGCTCGCCCCGTTCCACGACGGGCCGCGGCTGCACTTCGTTTCCAACGTCGACGGCGCCCATATCGCCGACACGCTGAAACTCCTCGATGCCGAAACCTCTCTCTTCATCGTCGCCTCCAAAACCTTCACCACGATCGAGACGATGACCAATGCGGCGACCGCCCGTGCCTTCATTGCCGGCAAGCTCGGCGAGGCGGCGGTCGGCCATCATTTTGCGGCCGTCTCCACTGCCCTCGACAAGGTCGGTGCCTTCGGCATCAATGCCGCCCGCGTCTTCGGCTTCTGGGATTGGGTCGGCGGACGTTATTCCATCTGGTCGGCGATCGGGCTGCCGCTGATGATCGCAATCGGCAAAGAGAACTTCGGCCGCTTCCTCGACGGTGGCCATTCGATGGATGAGCATTTCCGCGCAGCGCCGCTTCGCCAGAACATACCCGTGCTGCTCGGGCTCATCGGTTTCTATAATCGAAATGTTCTCGGCTATCCGTCGCGGGCGATCCTGCCCTACGATCAGCGGCTGACGCGCTTTCCGGCCTATCTGCAGCAACTCGACATGGAATCGAACGGCAAGGGCGTGACGCTCGAGAGTCAGCCAGTCGAATTCTCGACGGGTCCCGTCGTCTGGGGCGAACCCGGCACCAACGGTCAGCATGCCTTCTATCAGCTGATTCATCAGGGAACCGACATTATCCCCGCCGAATTCATGATTGCAGCGAAGGGCCACGAGAAGGACCTTCGCCATCAGCACCAGCTCCTGATCGCAAACTGCCTGGCGCAATCGGAAGCGCTGATGAAAGGGCGCACTCTGGCGGAAGCCAAGGCGCAGCTGACATCGAAGGGCATGGACGAAGCGAAGGCCGACAAAATCGCGCCGCATCGCGTCTTCACCGGCAACCGGCCGTCGCTGACCATCGTATACGATCAGCTTGATCCCTTCGCGCTCGGTCGCCTGATAGCTCTTTACGAGCATCGCGTATTTGTCGAAGGCGCCCTCTTCAACATCAATTCCTTCGACCAGTGGGGCGTCGAGCTCGGCAAGGAACTGGCGACCGGCCTGCTGCCCGTCGTTGAAGGCAGGGAAAGCGCCGAGGGCCACGATTCCTCGACTGCCGGCCTCGTTGCCGCGCTCTTGAAAGCGGCCCGCTGATTGGAAAAATCGAGGCGCTGTTCCAGTCGGCGCCTCAACATTTCCTTCTCCCCATCATTCCCGTGCTTGTCACAGGAATCCAGCAGCCTCGCGTCGGCGGCGCGCGCGGAATTAAAGTCCGAGTTCGTGTCGCCACGGCGGGTTGGCGCCCGCGCGCGAGACGGTGACCGCCGCAGCTTTCGCTCCGAGCGCCACAGCCCGGTAAATGTCCTCGTCCCTCAAGCCTGCTATATTTTCCTTGGTCAGCAGGTTACCGAACTTCAGCGAGGCCAGAACGCCGGCATCGAAAGTGTCACCCGCGCCGACCGTGTCGACGACCTCGACGCGCTCGCTTTCGACTTCGACCTTATGGTCGTTCGTGTAACCCACGGCACCATCGGCGCCCCGGGTGATCAGCACCAGCTTCGGGCCGCGCTTGAGCCATTCGGCTGCGAGTGCGTCATGGTCGCCCTCCATTCCGAACCAGGCGAGATCTTCGTCGGAGAACTTGACGATATCCGACATGGCCGCCATGCGGTTCATGCGGGCGACATGCGCGTTTCGGTCCTTGATGAAGCCGGGCCGGATATTGGGATCGAAGGAGATTACGCGCTTTTCGTGTTCCCGCGCCATCAGTGCCTCGTAAGTGGAGCCGCATGGCTCGGGAATGAGGCTGATCGCACCGAAATGCAGCGCCTCGCAGAAATCGCCGAGCGCCGGAAGGTGCTCGGTCGTTATCATCCGCCCCGCCGTGTTCTCATCGAAAAAGGCATAGCTTGCGTGCCCGTTGACGAGTTTCACGAAGGCGAGCGTCGTGTGCAGCGGCAGCGTCGCGCAGGGAGCGAAATCGACATTCGCGGCCTTGAGCGTCGCGCGCAGGATGTCGCCGAACATATCGTCCGAAAGGCCGGTGAAAAAGCCGGTGGGGACGCCGAGCCGGCCAAGCGCGATGGCCGTGTTGAAGATCGCGCCGCCCGCATAGGGCGCAAAGGCGCTCTCGCCCGCCGTCGTCTCCCGCGGCAGCATGTCGATCAGGGCCTCTCCGCAGCAAACGATCATGACCATTCCTCCCCAGACATTTTCAAACGAATCGAAAAATTGCGCGCACCCCGTTACCGGTCCGCGAGTGCGCCGACGCCGCCATTCTTCGCAGACCAGGCAAGCGGTGCGTCGAGGAAAGCCTCGACCTCGTTCAGGGTCTTGTCGTCGAACAGCGCCAGCTCGCGCGCGACGGAAAGGACGTTGCGCCAGGTGGCGATAAAGTGAAGGTCGACGCCCTTCGACTTCATGTCGCCACGGGCCTCCGGGAAGATATCGTAGTAGAAAAGGGCGATGCCGTGCTCGACCATGCCGCCGGCTGCGCGTATCGCATCGATGAACTTGAACATGGAGCCGCCAGCGGTCGTCAGATCCTCAATCACCAGGACACGCGCCCCCTCCGGCATATTGCCTTCGATCTGGGCGTTGCGGCCGTGGCCTTTCGGGGCCTTTCTGACATAGATCATCGGCAATCCGAGACGCTCGGCAAGCATCGCCGCAAAGGGAATGCCTGCGGTCTCCCCACCGGCCACCACGTCGAACTGCTCGAAGCCGGCTTCGCGAAGGATCGTCGCCGCTGCGAAATCCATGACGGCGGAGCGGATGCGCGGATAGGAGATCAGCTTGCGGCAGTCGATGTAGACCGGGCTCGCCATGCCGGAGGAGAGCTTGTAGGGCTCATCGGCGCGAAAATGAACCGCCTTGATCTCCCAGAGCATCTTGGCGACCAGTTCGGCCATCACGGCCTTCTCCGTGAACGCGTTCGAAAACATGAATTCTCCTTCCTGGCGTGACCCCGAAATATGCCAACCGCTTTTCGGGAGAGTCACGCGACAACACAAACCCTTAGGCTTCGACCACCGTCCAGTAGAGCGGGAACATCGGGTCGAAAACCGTCACCGGACCGGCTTCAGTCTCGATTTTGGCGGGATAGCCGACCGGCTCTTCCTGTTTGCGTAGCGTGATCGTCTCTTCGTTTGGCGGCAATCCGTACCAGGCGGGACCGTTCAGCGAGGTGAAGGCTTCCAGCCGGTCGAGCGCGCCCTCCTCCTCGAAGACATGGGCAAGGCAGCTCAATGAATTGATGGATGTGTAGATCCCGGCACAACCGCAGGCGCATTCCTTGAGCGGATCGACATGCGGAGCCGAGTCCGTTCCCAGGAAAAAGCGTACGTCGCCAGAGATCGCCGCTTCGCGCAGCGCCAACCGGTGCATCTCGCGTTTTGCCACCGGCAGGCAGTAGTAATGCGGCTTGATACCGCCGACGAGGATGGCGTTGCGATTGATGATCAGGTGATGAGTGGTGATCGACCCGGCAAGATTGACCGCATGTTCCCGGATGTAGTCGACGCCGTCCTTCGTCGTCACATGCTCCATGGTGATCCTGAGATCGGGCAATCGCCGGCGGAGCGGGTCGAGAACGGTTTCGATGAAAACAGCTTCGCGGTCGAAAATGTCTACGTCCGCCGTCGTCACCTCACCATGGACGCAGAGCGGCACGCCGACCTCGGCCATGCGCTCGAGCACTGGCATCGCCTTGTCGATATCGCGCACGCCGCTCGACGAGTTGGTGGTGGCGCCCGCCGGATAGAGCTTGACGGCCTTGACGAGGCCGCTCCTGAAGCCCTCTTCCACATCATCGGGATCGGTGCCCTCGGTGAGATAAAGCGTCATCAGGGGCTCGAACCGGTGCCCTGCGGGAATGGCGGCAAGGATACGCTCGCGATAGGTGGCCGCGTCGGCGGAGGTGACCACCGGCGGCACCAGATTGGGCATGATTATGGCGCGCGCGAAATGGCGGCTCGTATCGGCGATGACACCGCGCAGCATGCCGCCGTCGCGCAGGTGAAGGTGCCAATCGTCCGGGCGGCGGATGACGAGGTCTTGCATATCAGCATTCTCCCGATGCTCGCGCCCGTTCCGCGCGGCCGGTGTCAGGATGTACCGGTGCGCTCGATGCGCGGCAACTCATGTGGTGAAACCGAGCCTCGATACCATCATTGCTCCGCCGAAGACAATGGCGATTCGAAAGGTCCAGGGCGGCCAGCGGTCGAAGCCCGGGCGACCTTTAACGCCCCTTCTAGAAGTCCCGGATCACGGTGTCCGCTGGTCTGCGCCTTTCGACGACCCGGCGTGCATTTGGTATATCGTTGCCATAGGCCTTGCTGCGCGCCGATTCGTCGTCAAAGCCGTGATCGGACCAGCGCTGCAGCAGTCGCCCTTCGAGCACCTCCAGACCGGGATCGACGAAGATCGTATAGTCGAACGCGCCGTCGAGCCGGGTCCAGGGCGCCTCGTCGAGCAGCAGATAGTTGCCCTCGACAAGGACGATGCGCGTCTGAGGCGCGATGATCCGCGCAGAGGCGATCGCGAGTTCCCGGGAGCGGTCGAAGACCGGGACGAGAACTTCCCCGTCATCGGCGCGCACGGCCGCGAGCGTTGCGAGAAAGGATCGGACGTCGAAGGTCTCTGGCGCCCCCTTGCGGGCGAGCAGCCCTTTCTCGACGAGAACGGCGTTGTCCATGTGGAAGCCGTCCATCGGCAACACCGCCGCGCTCCCCCCCGCCTCGGCGATTGCGCCGGCAAGCGCTTCCGAAAGCGTGGACTTACCTGCGCCGGGCGGACCGGCTATGGCGGCAATGAAGCGGCCGGGCTGAGCCGCCCGCTTCAGGATTTCATCCACAAGGGATTTGATGCTCATGCCGCAATCGCCTCGCGCGGCGGCTCCTTCGCGCCGGTCATGAAAGCCACCGCATCCGACATGGTGTAATCCTTCGGATTGATGATGCAGAGCCGGCGGCCGAGCCTATGGATGTGGATGCGGTCCGCGACTTCGAACACATGCGGCATGTTGTGAGAGATCAGCACGATCGGCAGGCCCCGGCCGCGCACGTCGAGGATCAGTTCCAGCACGCGCCGGCTTTCCTTGACGCCGAGCGCCGCCGTCGGCTCGTCCATGATGACGACCTTGGAGCCGAAGGCGGCAGCCCGCGCGACCGCGACGCCCTGCCGCTGCCCGCCGGAGAGCGTCTCGACGGCCTGGTTGATGTTCTGGATCGTCATCAGGCCGAGTTCGGTGAGCTTTTCCCGCGCCTGCTTCTCCATGGCCGCACGGTCCAATGAGCGGAACCACTTGCCCATGATCCCCGGCTTGCGGATTTCCCGGCCGAGAAACATGTTGTCGGCGATCGACAGCGCCGGAGACAGTGCGAGGTTCTGGTACACGGTTTCGATGCCGGCTTTCCTCGCTTCCATCGGCGAGCGGAAGTGGACGCGCTTGCCTTCGAGGCGAATTTCCCCCTGGTCGGGCGTCATCGCACCGGAGATCGCCTTGATCATTGAGGACTTGCCGGCGCCGTTGTCGCCGATCACCGCAAGGATTTCACCGGGATAGAGGTCGAAATCGGCGCGGTCGAGGGCGGTGACGCGGCCATAGCGCTTAACGAGGCCGCGGGCGGTGAGAATGGGTTCCTGTGCCATCAGGCTGCTACCTTTCTGATCCACTGATCGATTGCGACGGCGATGATGATCAGCAAGCCGATCAGGAGATAGGTCCATTGCGGGTCGGTGCCCATGAGGCGCAACCCCAGCGAGAAGACGCCGACGATCAGCGCGCCGAAGAGCATGCCCATTATGGAACCGCGGCCGCCGAAGAGCGAGATGCCGCCGATCACCACCGCGGTGATCGATTCGATATTCGCGAACTGCCCGGCCGTCGGTGACACCGAGCCGATGCGGCCGATGAGAGCCCAACCGGCAAGGGCGCAGATCAGACCGGAGAGCGTATAGATGGAGATGAGCATGCGTTTGACGTTGACACCGGACAGCTGGGCGGCCTCGGGATCGTCGCCGACGGCATAGACATAGCGCCCCCACGCCGTGCGGTTCAGCGCGTACCAGAGGAGAGCGACGAGGAGCACCATGGCGACCACACCGTAGGTGAAGACGGCATTGCCGATGCGGAAGTTCTGGCCGAAGAACTGCAGGATCGGAGCGTCGGCGGCAATCGCCTGAGCCCGGATCGTCTCATTGGCCGAATAGAGGAAATTCGAAGCGAGCACGATCTGCCACATGCCCAGCGTCACAATGAAGGGCGGCAGCTTCATGCGTGCGACGAGGGTTCCGTTTATGTAGCCGCAGAGCGCTCCTACACCGAGGCCGCAGAGCACGGAAAGCACAGGCGGCACGCCATAGCGGAAGGCGAACTGCCCCATGACGACAGATGACAGCACCATGATCGCACCGACGGAAAGATCGATACCCGCGGTCAGAATCACCAGCGTCTGGGCCGCTCCGACGATGCCGACAATCGCCATCTGCTGCAGGATCAGCGTCATGGTGAAGGCGGAAAAGAATTTGCCACCGAGAAGAACGCCGAAAATGATCACCGACAGGATCAGCACGATCAACGGTACGGCGGCCGGGTTTGAATGCAGGAAATGCTGAAGATGCTGCAGTGGCGTCTTATGGTGTGAATCGAAAGACGCGACTTCTGTCGAACTGTCGACCAGAACCTTTTCGAAATCCTGGGATGGTTGCGCGGTTGTGGTTGAATCGCCCATGGAGACTCCTCCCGTGAACCCCGCTCTCAAGAGAGGGGCGCATTGCTACAGGATGCACAGTTGCCGATACATACGGCACGCCTCGGACGCTCTCGTCGATCCGGCTTGCGCCGCGACCGGTCCCGCGAAATCAGAACGGAACGCGAGCAGAAGCGCTTCGCGCCACCCTTGCCCCGCCCTGATGAAACTGCACAGGTTTCGTGCCTTGTCAAAGAACTCGGCGCTTGTGCGAAGGGCGGACGAGCCGCCGTTCGCATCCAATCCGGAACGGGCCGGTCAGCCCCAGCACTTCTCCAGGCCGGTCTTGGTGTCGATCGATTCCAGACCATCAACCGGCTTGTCGGTGACGAGCGAGACTCCCGTATCCACGAAATCCTTGCCCTCTGTCGGCACCGGCTTTTCGCCGGTGTCAGCGAACTTCTTGATTGCCTCGATGCCGAGCGCCGCCATCATCAGCGGGTATTGCTGCGACGTCGCTCCGATTGCACCCTCGGCGACGTTCTTGACCCCCGGGCAACCGCCATCGACGGAAACGATCAGCACGTCCTGCTCGCGGCCGAGAGCCTTCAGCGCCTCGTAGGCGCCGGCGGCCGCCGGTTCGTTGATCGTGTGGACGACATTGATGGTCGGATCTTTCTGGAGGAGGTTCTCCATTGCAGACCGGCCGCCTTCTTCGTTGCCGTTGGTGATGTCATGGCCGACGATGCGCGGATCATCCTCGTCGCCGATCTTGTTCGGGTCCTTGGGGTCGATGCCGAAGCCGATCATGAAGCCCTGGTCGCGCAGCACGTCGACGGAAGGCTGAGACGGCGTAAGGTCGAGGAATGCCACCTTGGCGTCCTTGGCGGCGTCGCCGAGCGTTGCGGCAGCCCATTGCCCGATCAGCTTGCCAGCGAGCAGGTTGTCCGTTGCAAAGGTCGCGTCGGCGGAGTCGAGCGGCTCGAGCGGCGTATCGAGTGCGATGACCAGGAGACCGGCGTCCCGCGCCTTCTTGACGTGAGGCACGATGCCCTGGGTGTCGGAGGCGGCGATCAGAATACCTTTCGCACCGTCGGCGATGCATGTCTCGATCGCGGCAACCTGGCTCTCGGAATCTCCATCGATCTTACCGGCATAGGACTTCAGGGCCACGCCCAGTTCCTTGGCCTTGGCGGTCGCGCCTTCCTTCATTTTCGCAAAGAAAGGATTGGCGTCGGTTTTGGTGATGAGGCAGGCCGACACGTCGGCCGCCTGCGAAGGCGATGCGAAGGCCACGCCGAGTGCAAGCGCGCCGAATGCGGCAGAAAGAACAGTCTTCTTCATTAGATCCTCCCAAGGATGACAATGCCGGAGCGCCGACTTCATGCCCGCAGCATTCTCCTCAGCTGCCGACGACGCTTCCAAGAGCCAATCAAACATCAAACTTCCGGCCTGTCAATAAATAAATCAAATTGAATTATTATTTCTTTGTGGCATTCTGCACGTGGTGCTTTGTTCGGATACCATCCGGATTCACGGCGCCGACGGGGAGGAAGCGGCGGCATGTCTTTGACAGAAGGCCCTCATGCGGGGGTGAACCAGCCTGATGTGATCGACCCGAGCGGCGGGGCGAACCAGACGCGCGTGCGCGCTTATAATGAACGGCTCGTCATGTCGCTGGTGCGCCGTCACGGCAGTCTTTCCAAGGCCGAAATCGCGCGCCGCTCCGGCCTTTCGGCGCAGACCGTATCGGTCATCATGCGATCGCTCGAAGCCGACGGGCTGCTTGTCCGTGGTGCCCCGGTACGCGGCCGCGTCGGTCAGCCATCCATCCCCATGCGGCTCAATCCGGATGCGGTCTATTCGTTCGGGGTCAAGATCGGGCGGCGTAGCGCCGACCTGGTGCTGATGGATTTCCTCGGCAACATCCGGCTGCACCTGCATCAGATCCACACCTATCCGCTACCCGAGGATATCGTCAACTTCATCGTCAACGGCATCGACAAGCTCGAGAGAGAGCTTGGCCCCGGCGAGCGCGGGCGCATCGTCGGCGTCGGCGTCGCCACGCCGTTCGAGTTGTGGAACTGGGCGGAGGAAGTCGGCGCACCGCGGAACGAGATGGACAGGTGGCGCGACTTCGATCTGCAGGCGGCGGTCTCCTCGCGAATCTCACATCCCGTCTTTCTGCAGAATGACGGGACCAGCGCCTGCGGTGCCGAACTCGCCTTCGGCGTCGGCGCCAGCTATCCGGACTTTGTCTATTTCTACATAGGCTCCTTCATCGGCGGCGGTGTCGTCATCAATTCCGCGCTTTTCTCCGGCCGAACCGGAACCGCCGGTGCGGTCGGCCCGCTGCCCGTTGCAGGCAAGGACGGCAAGTCGACGCAATTGCTGAAGATCGCCTCGGTCTTCGTGCTGGAAAAACTCCTGCGAGAACGCGGGATGGACCCCCAGCCGCTCTGGTACTCCGCCGACGACTGGATCGATTTCGGCGAACCGCTGGAGGTCTGGATCCAGGATGCGGGCGCGGCCCTTGCGCAGGCCGTCGTTTCCGCCGTCTCGATCGTCGATTTTTCCGCGGTCGTGATCGACGGCGGCTTCCCGCCTTGGGTTCGTGTGCGCCTTCTTGCGGCAACGCGCAAGGCCCTCAATACGCTCGACCTGCAGGGCGTCACGCTTCCGGACCTCGTGGAAGGCACCGTCGGCAGCCACGCCCGTGCGATCGGCGGTGCCAGCCTGCCGCTCTTTTCCCGCTATCTGCTGGACACCAATGTCCTCTTCAAGGAGCTTTGAGCCGTTGTTGAAAGGAATAAACCCCGTTCTAAGTCCGGAGCTTCTCTCCACATTGAGGGCGATGGGACACGGCGACGAGATCGCCATCGTCGACGGAAACTATCCAGGACAGGAACACGCGCGCCGGCTTATCCGGCTGGACGGGCACGCCCTCATTCCCGTGCTCGATGCCATAATGAGCGTTCTGCCGATCGACGATGTCGTGCCGGAGGCGATCTTTCGGGCGACTGTGAAAGAACACCGCGACGCGCTTGACCCGGTGCATCGCGACATCATCGCATGCTGCCGGAAATACGAGCCGGCGCAGCCCGTCGTTCCATTGCTCGGCGCCGATTTCTATCCGCGCGTCATGGCTGCGCATGCGGTGGTACAGACCAGCGAGCCCCGGCTCTACGGCAACGTCATCCTGCGCAAGGGCGTGATCTATCCCTGACTGAAAGGCTTCGCATCCTGGAGCAAACGCAAAGGGGCCGGCCGGCGGTGCCGACGGGCCCCTCTGTCGCGGTTGATTGGACGGTCAGGCCGTGGCGGCCGTTCCGGCACGCGCGTCGAGCGATAGCGAGCCCGGACCGAAGCCCGCCAGCACGAGGAACGCGCCGGCAATGGTGACGTTCTTCATCATCATGATCTGGTTGAAGAGCGTCAGGAGACCGTTTGCCGCCGGCGGGAAATCCGGGACATTGATCGCGCCGCTGTGAAAGACAAACGCCGTCACAAGGCAGAAAGCGGCGAGCAGATAAGAGGCGATGCGCGTCTGAAAGCCGACGAGGATCGCAAGGCCGGCGACGAGCTCGAAGAGACCGGCGAGATATGCAAGCGCCGTGGCGGCGGGCCAGCCGGCATTGGTGATCATACCGGCCGTTCCGGACGGATCCGTAAGTTTTCCGAAGCCGGAAGTGATAAAGATGATCGAGAGAAGAATGCGCCCGATGAGCACGATGACGTTCTGAGACATGCGCGAGGCTCCTGTTGGGAAACGTGTTGGCAGCAGCGATATCACGTTCTTCGAAATCCTCCAGCCGCCCGCGCGGCGACAGATCGTTCACAATCTGGAAACGGAATCGATTGGTCGTCAACCGGATTTTTACGGCACCCGGTTCGCCCGCGCCCTAAAGGCGCTTTTCTGTTGCAAGATGGGCCGACAGGGTGAAAACTCCCCAGCGCGTATCAGGGGAAACGCAGGGGTAATAGCAATGGCCGAAGTCATCCGGAGTTCCGCTTTCTGGCGGTCCTTCCCTATTTTCGAAGAGTTCGATAACGAAGCCCTGTGCGAGCTCGCCGGCATCGCCAGCTACCGGAAATGGTCCGCGGGGACGGTCATCTTCCAACGCGGCGACCAGGGCGATTATATGATCGTGCTGGTTTCCGGACGCATCAAGCTTTCGCTGTTCACGCCGCAAGGCCGCGAACTCCTGTTGCGACAGCACGAGGGCGGAGCGCTCTTCGGCGAAATGGCGCTGCTTGACGGTCAGCCGCGATCGGCGGATGCGACCGCCGTCACCGCCGCCGACGGCTACGTGATCGGCCGGAAGGATTTCCTCGCGTTCATCACCCACAGGCCGAAAACCGCAGAGGCGGTCATCCGCTTCCTCTGCGCGCAATTGCGCGATACGACGGACAGGCTGGAAACCATCGCGCTCTACGACCTGAATGCCCGCGTCGCCCGCTTCTTCCTGGCAACGCTCCGCCAGATCCACGGCAGCGAACTGCCCGAAAGCGCCAATCTCCGTCTGACGCTCAGCCAGACGGATATCGCCTCGATCCTTGGAGCAAGCCGCCCAAAGGTGAACCGGGCCATCCTTTCACTGGAAGAGAGCGGCGCGATCAAGCGCGCGGACGGCATCATCTGCTGCAATGTCGGGCGTCTGCTCAGCATAGCCGACCCGGAAGAGGACTGATGCATGTCGCCCAAAAAAGCGCGGCGGTTTTGGGACGGCGACATTCGGCAAAACGAGGACCTGAAGCGCATCCCAAGAGGACGGCCGAATGCGACGCGTTCTAGGGCGGCTGCGCATAGAACCCAGGCTGCTTTACCGCGTCACCCCGCTCTGGGGCGGGGTCTTTGCCAGCCTCGCCGCGGCGGCGCTGCTTTTCTATGCTGCAACCATCCTCGGCACCCAGCGTGAACTTTTCTTCGACAATCTGACCCAATGGGTCCCTCCGCCAAGGTCGCCGGACATCATCGTCGTCGACGTCGATCGCGAGGCCTACGAAGCGAATGGCGGCAGTTGGAACAGGGCCGCAACCGCCGACCTCATTTCGCGCCTGGCCGCGGCCGCGCCGAAAATGCTTGCCGTTGATTTCGTCTTCAGTTCCGCCTGCGATCCGGCTTCATCCGCCAACGCCGCGCTTGCTGCGGCAATCGGCAAGGTGCCCGCAGCCCTCGGCTTCCTGGCGGCCGACCGCGTTATCGAACGGCCGCGCCCCGTCCCGCCCCTGGCCCGCAGGCGCCAGCTGGCCGTCCCAGCGCAATGGTTCATTGAAGGGGCGGAGACCTCCTGCCCCGGCTTCATGGACCGATCCGAGGCCGCGACTGCGGCTTTTCTCGTCGGCGACGAGGATGCGCGAGTCCGGCGCGTGCAGGCCTTCGCCATCCTGGGCAACGATGCCTACCCGTCCCTTGGTATCGAAGCGGGCCGGCTTGCCGCCGGCAGCAGCACGCCTGTTCTCGGCGGAGAGCCCGCCTGGTTGAGACTCGATCACGCGATCATCCCCCTCGACGAGAGCGGCAACCTGTGCTTCGCAGCAAGTTCTAAAGAGGCGATCGCCGCGCGCACGATCTCGGCCGCCGACGTTCTTGACGGACGCGTCGACGAAAGTCATCTGAAAGGAAGGGTGGTGTTGATAGGCAGCAGCATGCCGAGCCTCGGTGGCCTGCGGCCCACCGCATCCATGCCGCTCCAGCCATCTGTTCAGATCCACGCCGATGTCGCCAATGCGATCGTGACCGGCTTCGTGCCCTACCGCGGCAGCCACCTGCCGCTTATCGAAGCTGTCTTCAGTTTGGCCGCGGGAGTCGCTGCCGCCTATGCGGCAACCAGGCTCCGCCCGCAATCGTCCCTTATACTGGGGGCCGCGGCGGTGCTCGCCTTCATCACCTTCTCCGGTGCGATCTATGCCTCCACCGGTTGGCTCTTCGACGCGGTCGGCACATCCTTGGCACTGATCGCGGTCCTCGTCGTCACCAGCGCATTACAGCTCGCGCGCACGCGTCGCGCCGAGGCGGCCGCCCGGCGGAAATTCTCGCAATACCTGCCGCAGTCCGTGGTGGCGCGCTACATAGACGGGCCCGATGGCGAACGCCTGGCCGGTGAGGAACGTCCGGTAACGGCGCTCTTCACCGATATCGAGGGTTTCTCGACGCTTTCGCAAAAGCTTGGTCCCCGCGAACTTGTCGCCCTGCTCGACATCTATTTCGCCGAGGTGAACGCGCTCGTCTCCGGATATGGTGGCATGGTCGACAAGGTCGTCGGCGATGCCGTCCATGCTCTCTTCAACGCTCCTGAGGACCTGCCCGGCCATGTAGACCAGGCGATCGACTGCGCCATGGCGATCCATCTTCTTACCGAGGAAATGCGCTGCCGCCCGCAATTCGCCGAACAGGGCTTCGGCAGGACCCGCATCGGCATCGAGACGGGCGCGGCGGTGCTGGGAGAAGTGGGCGCCGGCGGGAAGCTCGACTATACCGCCCACGGCGATGCGGTGAATCTCGCTGCGCGCCTTCAGGAGGCGAACAAGTTCCTCGGCACCGGCATCTGCATCGGCCCGGCAGCGGCCGCGCAGTCGAAAGCGGCGCTAACGGCGCTTGGGCGGCATGCCATCAGGGGCTTCGGGCCGATCGAGCTTTTCACGGTAGCGGGTGACGGACTGAATAAGCACCTTCGAGCGGAATGACAGGCACACATCTACAGCAACCGCATCGCGGGATGCCAGCTGTCGCCCCTACCTCAACCCGACACTCGCATAGGCCTGGCGTATTCTTGCCTGCCCCCAGCGGATCGGTTCGCTTGGAGCGGCGCCGGGGCTGCTGAAATCGACGCCCTCGCCTGCTGCGACGGTCCGTGTAACGCCGCCGCCCCGGACCGAGACGACGCCACGTTCCACGAAGACCGCGAAAGCCGCGCGGCTCGGGCCGCAGAAGAACTTTGTTCCGCGAACGCCAATCATGCCGAAGGCGGTGCGCACTGCCATGTCCACCTTCGGCAAGCCCTCGGGCCGGTCGAACACCATCCGGCCCAGGCCGAGTTCCAGGGTTCCGCCCTGGCCGGCGATGTAGCTGTCGATCAGGAGTTCGGTTTGCGGACCCAGCAGAAGGCGCGTCTCGCTCAGCGCGAGATCGGCGAAGCTGTTGGTGCTCGTCAGGACGTAGTCCCTGTCGAGAACCGCGCCGCCGATCGCCAGCCGTTCTTCGTCCCCGCCCTGCCGGCGGCGGACATTACCGCGGATTTTCGCGGCCTTGCCGACGACGGGAGCGGCTGCCATCGAGCGACCGCCAAATGCGGTGGCAAGCAGCAGGCCGCCAAGAAAATTCCGTCTCCTCATCTCGAACTGCCGCATCGGCTTCTCCCCTGCATTTCGCAGCGCTCCCTGTTCGGCCACCGGCTCATTGCGAGGATAGACCGAGGCGTGCCCGATTCAAGATGCATCTTGGGGTTCAATCACCGGTTCAGCTCCATCATCGCTGTTTCCCTCGGAACAGCTGCCGGGTTGGGACGGCCCTAGGGTGGTGTCGGGTAGAGGGAGGGCACCATGAACAAGCACGTTAAATCGAGCCTTCGGATTGGCTTGGGCTATCCGCTCGCGGCCATCCTGCTCCTTGCTCTTGCCGCGATGGCGTCTTCCACGGCGCGCGCAGGCGATCTCACTGCCGCCGAGCAATGCGACCGGGAGGCGGGCAGCGAATCGGACGTCGAACGCAACCGGAATTTTCCGGCCGTCGCTACGAAAGACATCCGGATCGGCGTCGCGCTTTCGGCCTGCCGGGAAGCCTACAATCAAAATGGCGGTGGCCGAACGCAGTTCCAGCTGGCACGTGTTCTCGACAGGGCTGGCCAGAAGCTGCAGTCGGCCCAAATTCTCGAACAGGCCGCGCAGAACGGCCACGCTTCGGCGATGGTCAGCTATGCCGATCTGCTCGCCGGACGCGGCGATCTGGAGTCCGCGCGTCGCTATTATCAGCGCGCCGCGGGACAGGGAAATGCACTCGCCGCCCGCAGCCTCGCCGTCGCCCTCCGCGATACTGCCGACACGTCCTCAGGTGATGTAATGGCTGCCCGGCGCTTTGCTCAGGTAAGCGCCGACCCGTCGCGGTGACGAAAGGCGCCCGCGCCGCCCGATATGCCCAAGACCAGCCCGAAGATTCCGCTTGACGCCCATGAGCAGGCGCAGGAGCGTGGCGCGAGAGACATCACGCGGGACGCATATGACGAAACTTATCATTTTCTCCGACCTGCACATGGTTCCCGAAGGCGGGACCATCATCGGACTCGACCCCCACCGGCGGCTTGCCAACGGCATTGCCCATGTCAATCGCTTTCATGCGGATGCGGACCTGGTAATTTTTGCCGGCGATCTCGCGCATGCGGCGGATCGCGAATCCTATGAGCGGCTGCAGGCGCTTCTCCGCGAGTTGATGCCTCCGGCAGCACTCATGATCGGCAATCACGACAGGCGCGAGCTGTTTCTGGACGTCTTCGCCGAAGCGGTGACGGACGCCAACGGCTTCGTCCAGCAGGCGATCGATTTCCCCGATTGCCGCGCCATTCTCCTCGACACCTTGTTTGCGCCGCCCTACGACTATCCCGTGAGCCATGCCGGCCATCTCTGCCAAACGCGACTCGCCTGGCTCGACCGGCAGCTCGGCGAGGCCGGCGACCGGCCGGCGCTCATCTTTATGCACCACCCGCCGCATGCCAGCGGATTTGCCGGCATGGATATGATCCGCCTCGTCAATGAAGACGAATTCTATGCCCTGGTGAAGCGGCATGGCAATGTTCGCCATATCTTCGCCGGCCACGTTCACCGCACCATCAGCGGCTCAAGTCGAGGCATCCCCTTCTCGATTTTCAAAAGCCCGGTACATCAGCAGCCGATGCCCTTCGCCACGGCGGATGCGTCCCTTTCGGTTGACGAACCGGCAGCCTACGGGATCGCGCTGGTGACCCCGGACGGCGTGCTCGTACACACGGAAGACTACGAGATAGCGCGGCGCGACGCGATGGGCACGTGATCCGCCGGCGCAAGCTGAGGCATTCCCGCCGCCACCCGCTTCGTGATAGGCTTGCGCCATGAACCATGCTGTTGCCGCCAATCCGGATTTCGACTGCCAGAGTTGCGGCGCCTGCTGCGCTTATTCGGCCGACTGGCCTCGTTTCTCGCTGGAGACGGAGGAAGAGCTCGAACGCATTCCGGCAGCCTATGTGGCCGCGGATCTCGGCGGCATGCGCTGCGAGAACGATCGCTGCACGGCGCTCGAGGGCAAGCTCGGCCGCTCCGTAGGCTGCAAGGTGTACGAGATGCGCCCCATCGTCTGTCGCACCTGCATGCCAGGCGACGACGAGTGCCTGATGGCGCGGGAGCAATTCTTTGGAGTGGCGGCTGGCCTATGATCGTCCGGGCCATTCGCCCGCCCTCCGTATAAGTCTCTCTTTTTTCGTAGACCGATAGAGAGAGATTCGGCGCGATGGCTGATTTGCCGGATGGATGTTCGGTGGCAGCACGCGTATTTTCTGCCACGACATCAGGGCGTCGGAGCGCCCGCTACCGTTCCGTGGAGGACAGCATCAATGAGCCAGAGCCCGCTTCAGAAACCCGCTATCGATGCTGCACCCGCACCGTTCGCCGACTTCGCACCGCCGGTCCAGCCGCAAAGCACGCTGCGCCAGGCGATTACGGCCGCATACCGCCGCCCGGAAACGGAATGCCTGCCTCCGCTCGTCGAGGCGGCGACGCAATCGAAGGAAACACGGGAAGCCGCATCGAGGACCGCGCGCAAGCTGATCGAGGCGCTTCGCGGCAAGCACAGCGGCTCCGGCGTCGAAGGGCTCGTGCAGGAATATTCACTTTCGAGCCAGGAAGGCGTGGCGCTCATGTGCCTTGCGGAAGCGCTGCTGCGCATTCCCGATACCGCGACCCGTGACGCGCTCATCCGCGACAAGATTGCCGATGGGAACTGGAAATCGCATCTCGGCGGCAGCCGCTCGCTCTTCGTCAATGCGGCGACCTGGGGGCTTGTGGTCACCGGAAAGCTGACCTCCACGGTCAACGACCGCAGCCTCTCGGCGGCATTGACAAGGCTCATCTCGCGCTGCGGCGAGCCCGTGATCCGGCGCGGCGTCGACATGGCCATGCGGATGATGGGCGAACAGTTCGTCACCGGCGAGACGATCGAGGAGGCGCTGAAGCGTTCGAAGGAGCTCGAAGGCAAGGGCTTCCGCTACTCCTACGACATGCTCGGCGAGGCGGCGACCACCGCCGCCGATGCCGAGCGTTATTACAGGGATTATGAGAGTGCCATTCACGCCATCGGCAAGGCTTCCGCCGGACGGGGCATCTATGAGGGCCCCGGCATCTCGATCAAGCTCTCGGCGCTGCATCCCCGCTACACCCGTGCTCAGGCGGTGCGGGTCATGGGCGAATTGCTGCCCAAGGTGAAGGCGCTCGCCCTGCTCGCCAGGAAATACGATATCGGCCTCAACATCGACGCCGAGGAAGCGGACCGGCTGGAACTCTCGCTCGATCTCCTTGAGGAGCTCTGCCTCGACGCCGAGCTCTCCGGCTGGAACGGCATGGGCTTCGTCGTGCAGGCCTATGGCAAGCGCTGCCCCTTCGTGCTGGACTTCGTCATCGATCTGGCCCGCCGCTCCGGCCGGCGGATCATGGTCCGGCTCGTAAAGGGTGCCTATTGGGATGCCGAAATCAAACGCGCGCAGCTCGATGGGCTCGAGGATTTTCCGGTCTTCACGCGAAAGATCCATACCGACGTCTCCTATCTCGCCTGCGCAGCCAAGCTGCTTGCCGCGACAGACGTGATTTTCCCGCAATTCGCGACTCACAATGCCCAGACGCTCGCTGCCATCTACCACATGGCCGGCAAGGATTTTCAGGTGGGCAAATACGAGTTTCAGTGCCTGCACGGCATGGGCGAGCCGCTTTACGAAGAGGTCGTCGGCCTCGGAAATCTCGATCGTCCGTGCCGTATCTATGCTCCGGTCGGCACGCACGAAACACTGCTTGCCTATCTGGTCCGCCGCCTGCTCGAAAACGGCGCGAACTCTTCCTTCGTGCATCGCATCAACGACCCGAAGGTCTCGATCGACGAGCTGATCGCCGATCCCGTCGAAATCGTTCGTGGCATGCCGGTCGTCGGGGCCAGGCACGACAAGATCGCCCTGCCCGCCGAACTCTTCGGCGATTCCCGGACCAACTCCGCCGGGCTCGATCTTTCCAACGAGGAAACGCTTGCGTCCCTCACGGATGCGCTGAAGGCAAGCGCCGCAAATGGCTGGACTTGCGTTCCGCGGCTCGCAACCGGACCTGTTGCCGGCGAGACACTGCCTGTTCTGAACCCCGGCGATCATCGCGACGTCGTCGGTTCGGTGACGGAAACCTCGGAAGAGGACGCAAGGCGCGCCGCGCGTCTGGCCGCCGAAGCGGCGGCGGATTGGGCGGCGGTCTCACCCTCCGAGCGCGCCGCCTGCCTGGACCGCGCCGCCGGCCTCATGCAGGCACGCATGCCGACGCTCCTCGGACTGATTATCCGGGAAGCGGGCAAGTCGGCGCTGAACGCCATTGCCGAGGTGCGCGAAGCGATCGACTTCCTCCGCTACTATGCCGAACAGACGCGTCGTACCCTCGGTCCCGGCCACAGGCCTCTCGGTCCCGTCGTCTGCATCAGTCCATGGAACTTCCCGCTGGCGATCTTCACCGGCCAGATTGCCGCGGCACTGGTCGCCGGCAATCCGGTGCTCGCGAAACCCGCGGAAGAAACGCCCCTGATCGCCGCCGAGGGCGTCCGTATCCTTCAGGAAGCGGGTATTCCGGCGAGGGCGCTGCAGCTTCTTCCGGGCGACGGCCGCATCGGCGCTGCTCTGGTTGCCGCGCCCGAAACCGCAGGCGTGATGTTTACCGGATCGACGGAAGTCGCGCGGCTGATTCAGGCGCAGCTTGCCGACCGCCTCTCGCTAGCCGGCCGGCCGATTCCGCTGATCGCCGAAACGGGGGGCCAGAACGCCATGATCGTCGACTCCTCGGCGCTGGCCGAGCAGGTGGTCGGCGACGTGATCGCCTCCGCCTTCGACAGCGCCGGCCAGCGCTGCTCGGCGTTGCGCGTGCTGTGCCTGCAGGAAGACGTGGCCGAGCGCATCCTGACCATGCTGAAGGGAGCGCTGCACGAACTGCAGATCGGCCGCACCGATCGCCTTTCCGTGGACGTCGGACCCGTCATCACGTCAGAGGCGAAGGAGAATATAGAAAAGCATATCGCACGGATGCGCGAGCTCGGCCGCAAGGTCGAGCAGATCGGACTTGCCTCGGAGACGGACCAGGGCACCTTCGTCCCTCCGACGATCATCGAACTCGAAAAACTTTCCGATCTCGAACGCGAGGTCTTCGGACCGGTGCTGCACGTCATTCGCTACCGGCGCGATGGTCTCGACCGGCTGGTGGACGACATCAACGCGACCGGCTATGGCCTCACCTTCGGCCTGCACACCCGCCTGGACGAGACGATCGCGCATGTGACAAGCCGCATCAAGGCAGGCAACCTCTACATCAACCGAAACATCATCGGCGCGGTCGTGGGCGTGCAGCCCTTCGGCGGCCGCGGTCTTTCCGGCACCGGGCCGAAGGCGGGCGGTCCGCTTTATCTCGGCCGCCTTGTCGCCACCGCACCGGTCCCGCCGCAGCACAGCTCGGTGCACACGGACCCGGTCCTTCTCGACTTCACGAAATGGCTGGATGGCAAAGGCGCATGCGCGGAGGCCGAAGCGGCCCGCAATGCCGGGAGCAGCTCGGCTCTCGGCCTTGATCTCGAATTGCCCGGCCCGGTCGGCGAACGCAATCTCTATACCCTCCATGCGCGCGGCCGCATCCTCCTCGTGCCGGCAACGGCGAGTGGGCTCTATCACCAGCTTGCCGCCGCCCTTGCAACCGGCAACAGCGTGGTGATCGATGCTGCCTCCGGCCTGCAGCCTTCGCTGAAAGACCTGCCGCAAACCGTCGGCCTGCGTGTCTCCTGGTCCAAGGATTGGGCTGCCGACGGTCCGTTCGCCGGCGCCCTCGTCGAAGGCGATGGCGAGCGAATCCGCGCGGTCAATAAAGCGATCGCCGCACTGCCGGGGCCGCTGCTGCTCGTCCAGGCAGCATCGAGTGAAGAGATCGCCCGCAACCCCGACGCCTATTGCCTGAACTGGCTCGTGGAAGAGGTCTCCGCCTCGATCAACACGGCAGCAGCCGGGGGCAATGCGAGTCTTATGGCGATCGGGTGAGGGCCGGCCGGGAACATCGTTCTTGGCCTCTCGGCTGCAAATCCGCTATCGGATCGCAAACGGAAAAAAGCGGATGTTCACCCTTCAACGCATCGAGTCCTCGACACAGGAAATCAGGAAGAGCCGCTTCCTGGCGATCGCCGGGCCGGTTGAGGACGAGCAATCCGCCAAAGCTTTCCTTGCCGCCCACGCCGACCCTGCGGCCAATCACAATTGCTGGGCCTGGCGGGTCGGCCAGAACTATCGCTTCAGTGACGACGGCGAACCGGGCGGCACGGCGGGCAAGCCGATCCTTTCGGCGATAGACGGCCAGTCGCTGGACCGGGTGGCCGTCGTCGTCACGCGCTGGTTCGGGGGCATCCTGCTTGGCAGCGGCGGACTGGTTCGTGCCTATGGCGGCACTGCGGCGCTTTGCCTGCGGGCCGCGGAGAAGATTGAACTCGTGGAACGACAGCGCGCCGAGATTGCCTGCGACTTCGCCGATCTCGCGCTGATCAGGGCGCGGCTTGCGGCGCGCGGGGTGACGACTGCCGCAGAGACCTTCACCGACACGGGTTCGGTGCTTTCGGTCGAGATACCGCAGAATGCTGTGGACGAAGTGAGCGCTCTCGTAAGCGACCTCAGCCGCGGCAAGGCGCTCCTGAAGCTCTGCGACTGACCCGAGCCTTTCGTCTGCGGCAAGCACAGGCGCGCACCGGATGCGGTCGCCCGTCGCGCCTGATCGATGGAAATTTTTTGAAATCGAGCACGTTCATGTGTTAGGTCGAGACGACCTAAAAACATCGTGATCGAAGGTCTATGCTCCGCAGCACTGGAACGAGCACGGGCGGAGAATCCCTCATTCATGGCAGGCGCGGCTTTCGATCTCGAACGCTTTACCGCGGCGCAGGAAGGCAGTTATCCGGCCGCACTGGCGGAGCTTCGCGCCGGAGCCAAGCATACGCACTGGATGTGGTTCATCTTTCCGCAAATCGCCGGCCTCGGTCGCTCGCCGACGGCGATATATTATGCCCTGCCGGGTCTTCCCGAGGCGCGGGCCTATTTCGGGCACCCTCTCCTCGGCCGTCGCATCCTCGAATGCACCGAAGCGGTAAACGGCGTCAGAGGGCGTAGCGCTCTGGAGATTTTCGGCCGGCCGGACGACTTCAAATTCCGATCGTCGATGACGCTCTTCGAAGCCGCAGCGCCTGAGGCCGATGCATTCGCCCGCGCGCTGGACTTCTACTTCAACGGCGTTCGGGACCCGAAGACACTCGAAATTCTCGGCCGAAGCTGATCCGCACACTCAAAGAGACGCGGCCGCTCCCTGGGAGAGCACAAGCAGGAAGAGCACCGCACAGACCGTCAGGCCGGCGATGATGAGCATCAGTTCCTTCATCATATAGCGATACATCGCGTCCCTCCTTACGGGCGGCGATCTGCACTCAATTCATATGGGTTTCCGGCCAGCGCATTTCAGGCACCTGCCAAGCACAAGACCGTGAACGCCACATTTACAAAACACACGCGCCGTCGGGACGTTCCTTTCCTCGTTGACTCCGCGAATGATGAGAGGAAAATGCTGGTTTCCGCGCCACCACGAAGAAAAGGGGGCCTGCGATGACGATAGCCAGGAAACTTCAGGACTATATCGACAGCGAGGGCATCGACTACGACACGCTCGCTCATCACCGCACCGCGACCACCAGTCAGACTGCCGAAGCGGCCCATGTACCGGGCAACAGACTCGCCAAATCCGTGGTCGTTCACCACGAGACGGGCTATGTGCTTGCCGTCGTGCCGGCCTCGCACCGGGTCGAGCTGTCCACGCTGCAGGAGGTCATGAACCGCCGGCTGGGCCTCGCCTCCGAGGAAGAGGTCAGCGAGCTGTTCAGCGATTGCGAGACGGGCGCCGTTCCGCCCATCGGATCGGCCTACGGCGTTGCCGTTATTCTCGATGAAAGCCTAGACCGGGCGAGCGACGTCTATTTCGAAGGAGGCGACCACAGGACGCTCGTGCATATGAGTGGCCCGAATTTCCGCAACCTGACCAAGGACGCGCAGGTAGCCCGGTTCAGCCATCCGTCGTGATTTGGTGGTGCCGTCGATCTCGCAAATCATTGCGCAAGCGCTGTCGTCGAGACGGCGATGCAATGTGCATCGCCTACGGGAATGAGCATCGCCTGTCCCTGGCCATTACCGAGAGCGTAGGTCTGAACGCCCGAGAGATTATCGGCAGGCGCGCTGCCCTTCGGCAGGAGGGATACCATGTCCTTGCAGGACTTCGCAAAAGGCGCGATGCGAACCATGGCCCCCTCGCAGCCGCCATTCGGCAGGGGAGCTGCGAATATCAGGCCGCCTGCCGAACCCTGATAACCGGGTGTCCTGTAATCAAGGCCGACAAGTGTCTGCACCATGTGCGCATCCGCTTCTTCCGCGTTCCAGTAGGTGCGCGCGCTGTGGCGGGATCCGGCGACCAGCAGGTCGCCGAGGAGCGGAAACACTGTCGTACACTTCTTCATCCCCGCCTGGTGCATATGGCGGGCAAAAACGCTCGTCGATAGCCTGTCCTTCGTTTCCGCGGCCTGACCCGACCCGCCGGACGAAGCGCTCAAGCCGATCACACCTTGATAATACATCACGGCCGCCGCGGCGCTGCCGAGAACGAGAACGCCGGCAGCGCCATAGAAGAGCCTCCGCCAGATGTGCTCCCGGGAAGCCGGGCGCGGATCGGCCGTTTCGGCAGGGGCGCCATCGCGCAAGCTGCCGGCAGAAGACTGATCATTTCCGTCGATCTTGTTCATGTCGTCTGCATTTCTACTCTATCGCCTCCAATGCCTGAGGCAGCCCTTGGAAGGGCAGATTGAAACTGACGTCCCCCTGATCGGCGCCATAGGACAGGCGGACCGTCGACTGCCGAGCGATATGGGAGCGAAGGATCGGGCCTACCGGTACCGTTCCCAGGCATACAACGGAGTCACAGCTCTCCACCCGCACCTCGACCGGCTCCTTTCGGTCGGAGAAAGACAGACGGATGATCGAACCTTTTCCCGCCGCGGGGGGACACGCAGGATCATCACCGGCTTGCCTTGTGCGGTTGCGGCCAGCGACCAGCTGAAAACAGTGTTGCCGGCCTTATCGACGACGAGTTGAGACACGTTGCAGATTCTCTGTTTGGACTTGAGATTCTCGTCACAAATCAGAGTCCAGTTCTCGAAAGGACGGATGAGGCGGCGATACATGCCGATCGGCACGTCGGGCGGAATCGCGACCTCGGACGGCTTGATCCAGTAGCGGGGTTCCGGCGTCGCACCCTGCCCGACGGCGGGAGCGCCGCCGGACAGGACCATGCAAGCCGCGACGGGAAGCACGGTGGCGAGTTGCCTGGACATCTCAGTTCAAAGTGATGCTGAGCCCCGCGCCAACGCCGACGTGCCCCCCGGCCGCCGTTCCGGTGAGATTTGCCCGCATGCGGCCGTTCTCACTCGTGTAGCCGGCGCCGAATGCGAGTGCTGCTTCGCTCCTCCAGAACCCGCCTCCAAGCGCTACGCTTAGCTTGCCAGGCCGGTCGTCGAAACGCAGGGAGGATGCCGCGAGGCCGATTGCGGCGGCCTGGCGGGCTTCCCCGCGAACTTCCCCGAGCTCGCCCGACAGCTGCGAGAATTTCTGATCCGTGTAGTGGTTCGCCGCGCGGACCTTGGTGTCCGTGACGGTATCCGTATAGCTGGCCGACTGATCTATCGCCCAATTGGTCTTTTCGTCCGTGTAGTGCTTGGTTTCGGCGATCCCTTCCTTGACCTGACCGACATTGGCGGCATCGGTGTCCTTTACGCCTTTGGCGACATTGGCCACGAGAACCGGCTGGTTGGGGTCGCCACCCTTCAAGGTGATCGTGTTGAGCTTCTGGCCGGCGGCGTCGGTGTCATAGGATACGGCATTTTTCACGCCGCCTTCGAGGGCCTTGAGCTGTGAGACATTGACGGCATCGGAATCCGCCGTACCGGCGGCAAGCCCCGTGATCTGGCGATAGATTTCGGCACCGGGGGCATCATTGCCCACTGCCACGGCGCCGCTCGTGCTTTTCGTTTCGGCGATTGCGTTTCTGTCCGCTTCCGATGCACCAAACGGCACGTAGCCGTCCACCGCGCCGGTGTCGGAAACAGAGCTGGTACCGAGCGCGACGCCGCCGTCGACCGTGACGTCGGCCGTATTGCCGAGCACGAAAGCGTCCCCGACATCTATGTCGTTGCCGTTGCCTACGATGCGGCTGCCATCGGCCGTATTCGCCAGTTTGTTGTCGTTGCCGAACGTGCCGGCGTTGTCGGCGTCGATGGTGTTGTCGTTGCCGAGAGAATAGGAACCGGTGCCCGTAATGGTGGTCGGGTCGCCTATTGCACCACTGTTATCGCCCGAGACGGTATTGGCGTATCCGATGCCGACGCTTTTTTCACCTGTCACCGAATTGCCGGTACCGATACCGACACTGTCGATGCCTGAAACCTTGTTATCGTTACCGATGCCGACGCCATTTTTGGCCGACACTTTGCTGAGCGGACCGATGGCGACGCTTCCTTCACCGGTCGCCTCGGCTAATGAGCCGAAGCTCAGGGATTGTTCGCCATTGGCCTGCGCGCCGGATCCGATCGCTACGGCTGAGGTCGCGCCGTCCGGATCCGTTGCATCCCCGGCCCTCGTCTGCGCCCCAAAGCCCAAGGCGATCGAATTGCCGCCACCGGCATTCGATTGCAGACCGACGGCGGTGGCCTGACTTCCCGCGGCTTGCGCAGACGTGCCTAGAGCAATGCTGTTCTCCCCGGACGCTGACGAGCGTCCGCCGATCGCAATTGCTTTCGTTCCGGATGCCACGGCCTCGGAAGCAAGCGCGGTTGAAGCGACACCGCTTGCGTCGGCACCAGTGCCGATCGCAGTGGAGCAAAATCTCAGCTCCGAATCACATGCAGAGTTGGCGGTCGCGCCGTTTTCGCCGGTTCTGTTGGCCTCGGTCGCGAAGATCGAGGTCAGCGTGGCGGCCGAGACTGCCGGCGCGGAACCTGTCACCACGGCAGCTGCCAGCAAGACGGCCGTACCCGGCCCAATCAGCCGTCGTCTCCCCAGCGCAAGCCGAAACCAGCTTGAAGAGACACCTCGATCTCGCCTGCGATCAACAGAACGTGTGCAAGTCGCTACTACCAAGATAACCTCCTTCAAGAATGATCCTGCTCTCTCCAGCGCTCACCGTCGCTCGGGAATAAGTCCTGTTCGGTACCCAAGCCCGAGAAGAGCAGCCGTTCTGCTTCGCTCTCGCCCAAGTGTGGAACCTGGCACCACGACAACAGGCGCTCGGACGCATGATTCACCCACAGGTTGAACGCATAGAAGTGATCGAATAGAAGGTTATGTGCAAATAAGTAGATGGGACGCCCAAGAACGGGCCGGTTTGCGTGAGCGGTCGGAAAAACTCGCTCTCGCGCGCTGGCCGCGGGCTAATCCGAATCATAGAGAAAGGCGCTCTATAACCCCTGATTGGAAATGGCCCGGCCCGATTTGGCCGGAACTCACCGATGGCGCGAGGCAATCGGCGCTCAAGGAGCAATTACCTGTGCCGCAATGGCCGGTCCGAACCCCTAAGAGCCAAAGATGCTCTTAAGCTTTTGCATGTTCGCAGGGAAAAAAAGAAAATGGCGCGCCGGACAGGATGAAACTGGGAACCGCTATCTCATTGTTTGTTCTCTATAATTGCTAACCTTCGCGCGCGTGCCGACAGCTTGTTCACCGATCACCGAAAATGAGTAACTATTTCGACGTTGAGGCTGCCAGCTTCAGCGCAATGCTCAGCGCGCAATATGAGCCGGCTGTCGAAGGCCATCATCGGTGTTATAGTTTGGCTTTCACTCCGACGAACGAGCTCTTCGCTTGTTTGAACAATGCGTAGTAACTCCGATGGATCGAGAATATGGATATAACCGCCAGTAGCCTCCATGAAATCTAGCATAATTTCTGCTCCGAACTTTCCAGGGAGGAGCCGAAGGTCAGGCACTATAATGATTCCATGGATCGGGTGTTTAGTCTCGACCGCCCAGACCTTGCCTGACCCGTCCATTATTTCGGCCCCAGCCTTAAGCTGACGGATCGCCCCTTTTAGCTGATTGGCTGCCTTATCAATGTGGCTCAGAATATTCCGAACGAGCGTTGGCCGGTCTGGAAGCGTAGGACGATTAAGCAACACGAGCGCTTTGGACTCAAAGATGAAGGCCCCAAGCGGATAGCTTAAAAGGAAATCGGTGAGTTCACGAAGCTTTCCACCCTTTCGGACTTGAGGCTGATCAATGCTTACCGTAGGCATAAGATTGTCAGTCAACCAGGTGATCAGCTTTTCTTGCTGCCTTCCCTCATCAGCGTCAAACTGATCAAAGTGGCTTGCCGAAGCTTGGTTTGTAATGAGTGTGTTCCTCACTATGCGCCAGTCGGAAATAGGCGGCAGGTCGACAACCACTAATTCTGGGTCGGTATCATCGCCCGTTCGTGCCCGCGAAATTATATGGTCTAATGCAGATTCCATTGTGCTGTGATCGGCATTGCCTATGGCCGCCGATGCCGCCAATGAGCCTAAGCGGCTTGTGGAGACGTCGAGCGGTATCGTTGTCCATGCAACATTGATGGCGATCTCGTTGAAGAGGAACACTTGGCAGCTTTCGCCTTCCGCGAGGCGAAACAGGGCTTGCTGCTCTTCCGCGCGCTCCATGACAGACCATAGGAAAGCCGGCCCGGCCGGGTCGTCAAAAATGAGGAGTCCATAAACTAACCTGTCGCCGCGAACGCGCGCCGCGATAAATTGGAGCGCCACACCCTTGATAATGTATTTGAGAACTATCGCGTCGCCTTTGATTAGGAGTGTCGGCTCAAGGCCATCCGTGCCTTTCGCGTAATCTAAGCGAACGAGCTGAGGCGTGGCCAGAAATTCGCTGCGGTAGTGAGCTGAAAGCCAGTGCATGTCAGTCGCCTAAACTAATCCTAAAGGCGTCCACCCCATCGCACCTTCAATTGCGGTGCGATAGGGCGTCACGATCTGCCGCGGCGTGAGACGGACATACTCCTCTGCCGTATCCTTTTCACTGCCCTCAAGGCACGCGAGATACTCGATTACCTCATCCAGCGTTGGGGTGCGGTAGGTCCCTCCAAATTTGGGTTTAAGCGCGGTCCAGACGACGCCCGCAAAATTCCGTTCAGTAGCCCACTGGCCGATGACGTTCGCTCCCGCGTGCCGAGAGACGCCATCGGGGCTCCAACAGCCGATGGCTTCAAGCCGACAGCCTTCGCGCGTTTGCAGCACAGCTCTGGCCGCATCAAGTGTTTCAACATTGAGGCGCGCCCACAGGGTGGTAACGGCAGGTGCCCCCTCGCAAACGACAAGTGTTATGCGCTTGTCTTTTGACTCTCTCGCAAATTCAATGGGTAGGGACGGACCGTCCGGCTGCCAGGTCGCTGCAACCGGGAGTGCCTTTTGACACCAAATTAGCGATCCCCAGCCAACACAAACGATTTCATTCATTCTTCCTCCCCAGCCTAGCAGTAGTCGTCAATTGTCTCGCCATATTGCTCATGCGGCGCGCCGATGGCTATACAGTGCGCCTTCATCGCGCCAGCCTCATCGAAGAACATCCCCCCGGATTCATGGCAGAACAACTCTCGTTCGATGTAGACCTTGGCACGCGTCCAGCCTTTGACGCTGTCAGGCGGCGCGCTGCATACGACCGACATGATGTTGTCGGGGCCGATGGCCGCCTCCACCACCAAGTTTTCGCCATACTGATTGCGGGTGAAGACGGCGCCCGGAACAAGTCGCGCCAGGTAATCGTGCAGCGACCCGTCTCCTGCCGTCACCGGACATTGCGGGAACTCCGTTGGCGTCCGCCACTTGCGCTGAAATGCGCCCGGGGTCAGCGACTCCCGGTCGAGTGGCTCCGGCTCTTGCATGGCCATTCTTCTCACGGCCCCCGGTATCCGCACCTCCCGGTCCATCACGGGAAATTCAAAAGCAGGGACCTCGTGCGCTTCACTCTGCGCTGCGGCTAGCTGCGCATTATTGCTCTTGGCTTCGACCTGCCGGATGCCTGGCGTGGCAGGCTGGAAAATCCATTCGCCCAGCGACCCGCCCCGGCCGTTCTGGCTGGTCTGCGCCCAGGCCAGCAGGCGTTTGCGGCTTTCCGCTGCCTGCTCTTTCGTCACTGCGCGCATCCATTCCATGTTGGGTAGGGAGCCCGCGCCGGGGTTCTCAAAGAATGCCTCCAGCGAGCCGTATTCCAACTCGATGCGGGCGCGAGTGATGGGGTTCAGCAGGATGTTGTCGAGCCGTGTCACCCAGCGCAGGTTCTCGGCCCGGTTATTCTGGCGGTTCGTGTCGACATGGTCGACGACGTACTCCGGGGAGGGGCACGGCCCATGGAAGGCTGTCGCTACGATGCGGTGCACGACATGGCCTGCAATCTCAGTATACCCCGAATGCCGGTTGAGGGTGCCGAACGTCCAGGTCTCGTCGAGAGGTCTCCGCTTCCGTTGCGGGCGCGCGCAGCGCAGGACCGCGCCATTGTCGCGTACGCGGTAAAGCTCATCCTTAAATGAGACCTCTACTTCTTCCTCGAATAGGAGAAGAAGTTCAGAAATTGGCGGCTGCGCGGCGGCTGAATCCAGTACCGGCATCCGCGCAAAGGAATCCGTGTCGTGCATGGCACGCCTCCGTGTGTTTTGCGGGATTTCATCAGCATTACCGAACCAACCGGCGCTGGATTCTTTACAGCCGCAATATTCGAGGTGCCAGGCGCGGCCTTATGCTCACATGCACACGGGAAGTCTGCCTATGCCCCGCTGCGCTGTCAATCAGTCCTTTATATTAGTGAATCATGGAAGTATTGGCCTGCTTCGTCTGGAGCCGTCCGTCGCCTCACCCCAAAAGGGGCGACGGCGATCCAGAGGGCAGGCTGCTTTGGTGGTGCGTTCCCGAGCCTCTTTCCTTGCGCAAGGGATCGTCACCCGCATGGGCCGAGACGCGCCGCGGCTCGGGACAACGTCTAGAGCCCGGCCCAAGAGGGCGCGCCAACCCGTTCCGTCATGCCTACTCCGCTGCCTCGGCCTGCACTTCCTGCGGCTTCTCGGCCGCTTCCTTCTTCTTCCGCTTCTTTTTGCGCCCCTCTGCGGCAACGGCCTGATCCGCGATGAAAATTACGATCCCCGGCACATCCATGAGCTGGAGCGCCTTCATTGCCCGCATGAGGCTGATACGGGAGAACAGCGGCAGGTTCAGCGACTTCCCAGCCGGGTCCTTCCGGGTGACGATGCCAAACACGATGCGGTACTTGCGGTCCCGCACGAGCGCCAGCAGCGCGTCGGGGTCGCCGCCCACCAGCAGGTCGCGGACAAGCGCGTCAAGCTTGTCAACCGCCTGCGGTTCCAGTCGCATGAGCTCGACAGCGTTCACGCCCTGATTGAACAGGTGACTGAGCTGCGCCGAGAGCGTCGAGACCTTCACATGATAAAAAGTGGCGAAGCCGTTGCGCACCGTTAGCAGGTCGCACGGCTCGACCGCGCTCTGCCCGTTCGGGCTTATATTTTGCGTATCGAGACAGGCGATAGCAGCATCGCCGGCAGCGACCGCTGCATTATATTCGCCTTCGCTGGCATGGGCGTAGGCCGGCAAGTCGCTCGCAGCGAACAACGGGTCAAGAAAGGCGCTGAGGCGCGCGATATAGCTATTCTCGATCCGGTACCAGTTACCTTCGCAGAGATGGAAAGTTTCGCCCTCCGCGCCTTCCAGCGTCGTATCGAAGACAAGGCTCTTGTAGATGCTGTAGCGATCGCGACCGTTCCCTTCCTCGTCAGTCAAAACGAGAACGTGCCGCCGCAAGTCATCGATTCCCATCGTTGCGATATCGACACCACGCTCATCGAGATATTCGAAGTATCGGCCGATATAGACGTCATCATAGATGCGACCGCCACCAGAGCCGCCAAACATCACGTAGAGATTGTCGCTGTAGTTGATGATTTCAGGGACTGTGATGTTGAGGTCCGGATTGCGCGCATGGAAGGCGGCCAGGAGGCGGCCGTTAAGTGCCTCGATCTGCGCGGGGTCGCGCACGGGCACAATGTTCTGGATTTCGGGGAAGGCCGCCTTGTAGGCGTCGCTCTGGTACAGCGCGAGCAGATTTTCGCAAAGACCCGGTAGCTCGCCTGCCTTTACATCTGTGCTGATGCGCAGGTTGCTCGCGCCTGTAGCGTGCCGGAAGAGGTCCTTGTGCTCATCGCGCACCTTGCCGGTCAGGCTACGCAGAATCGTGCTGTCCCGGTCGAAATCAAACAGCGTCAAATCGGACTCGATTGGCAGCTGTGTACGCTGGCGTTTGGCGGCACCGGGATCGAGCGTATCGGTGCTCTTCAGCTTGCGCGGGTCGAGGCTGTTAAGCGTAACACGCAGCCCGAAATCATACTCATAGCTGGAATCGAGCAGGTTATGGGAAACGTGTCCGAAGGACAGCGCGAAGCACCTGCCACCAACCGGCATGAAGATCAGCGCGCCCTTTGTAACCTGGGTCAGCTCCTTTTCGATATTGAAGTAGGCCCTCCACCAAGGTGGGCGCGGCGCGCTGTCCAGCACAAAAAGAGACGCATCGTCCGGCAAGCCCTGCGCGCCGACAGCATCGTCGAGCACATGATCCTCCCGCAACGCATTCGTTGCGTCGTAACCTTCCTTAAGAAGGTAAATCGAAAATCCCCTGCTTTTCCCCATACTGCCCCCGCCATCCGCCCATGTAAGTATTATTCCATATTCAGCGTCACGCCCCCTCTGAATGTCAATTGAATACAATCGTATGTATCTAACGGCTCCAAGGCTATTTGCGATAATAAAATTCCTGCCGCACGGGGTAAAGCGCGACAGATATCGATCGAGGGCAGCCGCTTCGTCCCTTGGTCATACAGCCGCTCCAGCCTGGCGCTTACCAGTTATCCCGACGTAGAATGCGGACAACCGGCATGTGATCTCGGTATGCAGCTTATCCAGGCAGCAAGATATTTGAAATTAATAGCGAGAACGTATCCTCATGCGTGATGACGATAAGCATTCTACCCTCATAACAACAGAAAATGCAGCGCTGGCTGATTTGGAGCTTTCATGGCGAACAGCCAAATTCACGGCTGAGGACGGGATCGGCCCGTTGCGTTCGCTGCACGAATTTGGAGATGCTCTCGTCGCTGTCGCGAAGATGGAGCAAGACGGACTAACCATCCTGGGAAGCGGCGTTATGGTCGGGCCAGGTCTGCTTCTGACGGCCACGCACGTATTGGACGAATTCCCCCGCGAAGGCGGATGTCCTGTATTCCTCACATTTCTACCAGGCGCGGCACGCGCGTGGCTTCCTATAGACGTAGTGACGGTTTCAGGGCGAAGTGAGTTTGACGAGAACCGAAAAGTGGTCTCCGACCTTTCACTGGTGAGTTGCACCCTGAATTCTGCAGCTCGTGCTGATTTGCCTCTGATGCTCGCGCCCATGCAGATTGCGCTCCCGTTGATTGGTGAGCGGCTATGGGCAGTTGGATTTCGGCATCAGGGCATCAGTGACCAGGCCGCTTTGGTCACGCCGTTTATCTCATCCGGCCTCGTGACTGCAGCATATCCAGATGGCCGCGGCGAACGCATGGCATCACCATGCTTCGAAGTCGACATGAGTACCATTGGCGGTATGAGTGGTGGCGCCGTGGTCAACGAAGACGGCAACCTTGTCGGGATCGTATCGTCCTCATTTGAAGGAGGACCGTCATACATCACGTTGATTTGGGAAGCCGTTCGCCTCAGCGTCAAAGGCGCAGTTCCGAAACTGGCAGCCAAGGAAAAGGTGAGCGTCCTTGGCGCTAGGAGCCTTGGCCTTACAAAACTGAAGGGCAATGTACATCGCGACCCTTGGGGGGAAGTGACACTGAAGCTGACCGAAGACGAGATGAAGCTGTTTGCAGCATCGATCCCTGCCCAAAAATTGGAGAGCGGGAACAAAAAGCGTTTGAACGATGATGAACGCGAAGCCTTTGAGGACAAATGGGGTCCCGATATGGAGGCCGTTGCCAGCGAGGCTGCCATAGACACCCTTGGTGGCATATCTCTCGCGAAAGTGAGGGATTTCCTCAAAGCCTCTGACATTCCCCAGCGATGTCTTGAAGCCATAGACGGTTTCTCTGTCGAGGATTTCGATGGCGTAGAGGATTTCATCGTCACCGCTGTGGAGGGCGCTGGCGAGGGAATAATGAAGATTAATTTCTATTTTGATCTATCGATGATCGTTTGGACATTAACTGTCCAAGAAGAGTCTTATCGCGAAAAGGAAGCGGAGTTTTTAAGTTTTTTCCAGAACATAGAAGCCGAAGGCGCTGTCGTAAAAATGGAAACTGTTCAAAGATGCTATTTCAAAGCCACCATGCTCTTCGATGAATTTAAAGAGTTGTTCTCTGATGTCTCGATATCATCGGTAGCGATAAAGCGTCCTCGTTCAGCAGCAACAGCCTCCGCTAAATGAGCGCGAGCGGAACTGGGCGCTATGCGGCAGTGTCGCCGTAAAAAAGCGGAGCCTCATTGAGGCCTTGCCTTACATGACGCCAGCCTGGCATCTTCTCATCGAGCAGCGCCTGAAACCGGTTGCTGTGATTTGGCACAATAAAGTGCAACATCTCATGGAGCACGACATAATCGAGGCACTCTGGTGCCTTTTTCGCAAGTTCAAGATTCAGACGTATAGTCCGGAGAGCGGGATTGCTGCTGCCCCATTTCGTCTTCATTCGTTGGACGAAGAATCGGGACACCTGGAGCTCAAGGGCGATCTCCCATTTGTGGATGAGCGGGGCAGCCGCTTGCCGCAGTTCGCGCCTATACCAGTCATCCACCAGCTCCTGCCGCCGCTGCACCGAGGCGCCAGGCTCAACATGGAGCGCCATGTCGCGATGGCGTATATCGACACCAGCGTGGCCGTCCGTTTCTTCTACCCGCAGTAGATATCGCCGTCCCCACGCATAGTGGCTTTCGCGCTCAAGGAACTCGCGCGGGGTTTCGCGCTCCTGCGAAAGCAGCTTTCCTTGCTGCTTCTTAATCCAGCCGAGCTTCGAAATAGCAAACAGCCGCACGTTCTCGATGGTCATCCGGCTAGGCGCTGAAATACGCACCCGTCCGGTCGGAGGGTAAACGCTCAAATGGACGTTCTTGATGTCCTTGAACACCACATCGACTGGTATGCCGCCGATATTGAGTTCGGTAGTCATCAATACTCCTTCTGCGCCTTGACGATGAGAAACACCCGCTCGACCTCAGCGAAGTCCTGAAGGATTTTGTAAAGCTCTGCCTTGATCAGCTGCTCGCGAGGCTGGACGCCGCGCCAGCCATCAGGGCGACTGCGCCGCACAGCTTCGTCGATACGCAGAGCCAGATCCTCATCCTGTCCAAGGTTGTTGTACAACGCCCGCTTGCCGGGGGTGTTCAGCGTGGGCGGGGCCTCCTGTGCCTGCCCGGCCTCTACTCGCTGCGCAATCTCGGCGATGCGCTTCAGGTATTCCTCGTACTCAAGGGCTTTAGCCTTACGGCTCGCGATAATTTCATCGAGCAGCGACGACATTTTGTCATAGAACGCGGGATCGTTCAGGTGCTCCTTGATAATCTTGCTGCGGACATTGTTTTCGATGGTCTCGGCGATCGCTTCCTTGTTGCCCTTGAGCCCGCCGAGCTGGCTGGATATCGCGTCGGCGATACCGGTTTTCACAATAAGCTCCAGGAGGCTCAGCCCGTCGAAAGGCGATATTTTACGCGGTTCGTCCGCCTCGATATAGGTATCGATCAAATGCCGCATATCGGCCTCGTAGGCCTTCAGGTCGAGGCTTTCATTGCTGGCCAGCCTTACCGTATCGCGGGCATGGATATAGTGCTCGACCTGTTTCTTGATGCGGGCGATGTCAGCAGCGCTGTATCCTGCGGCATCCATTTCTTCGGCGACATTGGCAAACGCGCGCACAAGCCCGGCAGTTGCCTTGTACAGAGCAGCGCGCTGCGGCTCCCGGTCCTTGAGGTCCGAAGCGACTTCCGTATTGCCGCAGAAGAAGTGAATATATTGCAGCTCACCCTTGGGCGCTTCCACCGGCTCGCAAAGGAGGACAATTGCCTCTATGGCATTGTCGAGCCGTTCCTTCCCTTTTTTGAGGCGGTCTTTCAGCAGGACGTCGGGGTCAGCGCCACCCGTCGTGCGATCAAGCTCGGACGTATAGACGGAGATGGCATTCTCGACCTTTTTAAATAGGTCCTTGTAGTCGACGATGTACCCGAAATCCTTGTCGTCACCATCAAGACGGTTGGTGCGGCAAATCGCTTGGAACAGGCCGTGGTCCTGCATTGATTTGTCGATGTAAAGGTAGCTGCAGGGCGGCGCGTCGAAACCCGTCAGAAGCTTGTCGACGACAACCAGCAGCTTCATATTCGCCGGTTCCTTGATGAACCGCTCTTTCACCGCTTCCTCGTACGACTCAGTTTTCGTCATGCCGGGCTTGGCTTCGACGCCTTTCAGCAGCTCCATGTACGTATTGTAGATCAGCTGTTTATCCGTTTCGGTATTCGCGCCTGTCTCTTCTTTGGTGACGTCCTGCGCATTCGGATTGTAGGACGTCACAAGCGCGCACTTGCCCTTGAAGGGCGTCTTCTGGAAGAGCTCGAAATACTTGCAAGCCTCGTAGATCGAGGACGCAACCAGAATGGCGTTGCCGCGCTCGCTTGACAGACGCGGCTTCACGCTGAAATCGAATACGATATCGCTGACGACACGGTCCATGCGGGAACGCGAGCTGAGCACGTTTTGCATCGTGCCCCACTTCTTTTTCAGCTCCTCACGCTGCCAGTCGTTCAGACCCTTGGTCTTGGCATCGAACCATTGATCAATCTTGTCCTCGGAGCCGAGGCGCTGGTCGATGTCCCGCGCCTCATACACGAGGTCGAGAACGACTTCGTCCTCCACGGCCTCGCTGAACTTGTAGGTGTGGATGTACCCGCCAAAAACTTCGAGGCTGGTCTCTTTGTCTTTTTTGAGCAGCGGCGTGCCCGTAAAGCCGACGAACACGGCGTTCGGCATCAGAGCCTTCATGGCGCGGTGCAGCTTGCCACTTTGGGTGCGGTGGCATTCATCCACGAACACGAACAGCTCGCCCACCGTCCTGGTCGGCTGGGATTCAAGCTCCTTGATGAAGGCGTCGAAATCCTCGACGTCACGCTGTCCGAACTTGTGGACGAGGGAGCACAGGAGGCGCGGCGTAGCCTGCCCGAGCTGGGTCATCAGGTCCCGCCCGCTGTTCGTGCGTTTGACACTCTCGCCCGACGCGGTGAAGACGCCCTCGATCTGCTTATCGAGCTCATCGCGGTCGGTGATGACGACAACGCGGGCGTTGGGATTGTTCTCCAAAATCCACTTGGCCAGCAGCACCATGACGATGCTCTTGCCACTGCCCTGGGTATGCCAGATTATGCCGCCCTTACGCTCTCGAACAAACTCCTGTGCGGCCTTGATCCCGAAATACTGGTGAACACGCGGTAGTTTCTTGACCCCGCCGTCGAACAGCACGAAGTCATGCATGATCTCCAGCAGGCGGTTCTTCTGGCAGAACTTCACCAGGTACTTGTCGAGCTTGAAGCGCGAATCGTTCTGCTCATCTTCCTTCCATTTGAGGAAGAATTTTTCAGGCGTGCCGATGGTCCCGTACTGAAGGCCTTCGGAGTCGTTCCCGGCGAACACGAACTGAACCGTCGTGAAAAAGCTTTCGTTGAACTCTGGCTTCTGGTTGGAAAGGGCCTGCCGGATGCCGTCACCGATGCTGACGCGGCTGTTCTTTAGCTCGATGATGCCGATGGCAATGCCATTGAGGTACAGCACCAGGTCCGGCCTGCGCTCCATGCCGCCTTTGAGCGTCACTTCCTCGGCAATCGCAAAATCGTTCGCCGAAACATCATCCCAATCGATCAGATGGACGGTTTCCGTGACCTTACCCGCCTCCACCTTCACCGGCACGCCGTAACGCAGCAGGTTGTAGACGGCCTGGTTGTTAGCATAGAGGCTGCGGCTGGCGTTCCCCGCCTCCGTGCGAAGCCGGTAAATGGCAGCACTGATCTGCGCGCCCTCATAACCGCGCCGCGTGAGCGAGGCCGTCAGCAAATCTTCGTCAATGTTGCTATTGTCCCGGTCCGACCAATCGCCAAGGAAGCGATAGCCCAGCTCATCGCGAAACAGCTCAATGACGCGCTTCTGCGTAACGCGCTCAGGTTTGCCGATATCACTCATACCAAGCGCACCTTCCCAGTTAGCAACTGTTGCATCATGCCTTGCTTCACAAGTCGCGCTTTCGAAAGCTTTTCTTCCAGCGCAGCGATGTCGGCATCCATCGCATTCAGAATCGTAACGATAGCCTCTTGTTCTTCAGGGCTAGGGATTGGAAGGACAATATCTCGTAGCGCGGTCTTTGACACACCGAACACCTTCATGCCGGTCATCACTCGCAGGTACTGATCGCGAAGGGATTTGAGGCTTCCTAAATGCCCTTTGAATCCTGGCACAAATGTTGGCGCTTTTTCACGCAGCAAGAAGGTGTGAAGACCGGATATAGCTTTGTCAGTCTCACCAAGCCCAAAGACTTCAATCGACTTACACACTCCGTCATAGTCTTCGGAGGCATCTGCCATGATCCAATCGCCATTTCGCACATATGCCGCGTTCCGACATTTTATCCGCGCGATCTTCGGAGGTTGAATTCTTTCAAAGTCTAGATGTCCGTGAAAACTCGTATGAATATCACCGTAGTGGATGTAGTAAGTATCGCCGCCGTCATTCAAATCGGCACGTGAATTTGTCGCCGTAGGGTAAAAATCGAAAATGGCGGAAAATTTCTGGCTTTCCCAGTCGCCATGGAATCCAGGCAGCCGTCTACATCCTGACAGCAAATCTTGCGCTGCCCCTTGTTTAATCGCACACTTCTTGGCGATAAGCGATTCAATGGAATTTATCAGTGCGGTTGCGTCGGATAGAGCTTCAGCAATTAGCTCCTGCTCTACTCGGCTTCGCGGGACACGCACCAGAATCTGATGCAAGTCATTTCGATTTACGCCAGGGACGCCGCTCTTCCCACTATGGGATTTGAAATCGATAGTCTTGAGAAAGTGAGAAATAAAGCGAGGATCATTATCTTTGAAATTGCTAACAAACAAGGTCGTATTAAGAGGCCAAAAATCTTGCTCAACATAAAATACGTGGCCAATTGTTCCATATCGACCAGTTACGACTCCGGGCGATCGCACGCTTGCAGTTGAATGGAAGTCTTCAATTCCCGATGACGTTACTATAGGTACGGTTCCTTGGCGCCGTAATCTGTATGGAAGATCGAATCCACGCTGAAGGGTGATAACGTCACCAAGAAGAACGTCCTGCCAGCCGAACTCGGTTTCGTGGTCGTTCTTCGCGATTGCTGAGACGCTCACCACACAAACCCCATCCGCTTCAGATGCTCGCCAACCTTGGCTTCCAACTGCACCACATTCGCCACCATGTCAGGCAACTTCATCTCATACCGCTCCGCTAGAATTCGCACACGCTGGGCCAGCGCCTGGCTGATCCGATCCATTTCCCCATGGATGCGGGCATCAACCGCTGCCATCCATTTGTCATCGACCGCGAGCGTTTTTATCTCCGCCTCGGATAGCTTCGGGTATTTCTTGTACGCTGCCAGATCGAGCGCCGCCTCAGCCGCCTTGATCTCCTTCTTCAGGTCGGCCTCCTGCTCGGAGAGCTCCAGCCATTCTTTCAGAACAGCGATTTCTTCCTTCGCTTCCTTGTCGCCCTTGATTTCCTTCAAGCGCGCATTGACGCTCGCCTTGTTTATTTTCTCCAGCTCCGCGAAGAATCCGTCTTCGCCGCCATGCTCTTCTTCCAACTCGGCAAGGCTCGCCGACGCCGCTTCAAATTCTGCCGCCTTATCATCGATGGTTTTCTGCTCCGCCGCAAAATACCGCGCGACGATCAAGGATTTCGGGACGAGGTCACAGGCCCAGCCGCGATCCTTCTCCTTGCCCTTCTTGTCCTTCTCGATGATGCGGTAGGTCTCCGCCTTCCAGCCGTCGGCGGCGATGAGGTAGCAGTCGTCCTGCATGACTTCCGCCCAGTAATCCATGATGTGCTGGTAAACGTCGTATTTCCCGATCAGCGGCTTGTCCGCATAATGCGCCAGCAGGTCCTCCGACAGATCGAAAATCACATCCTTCGGATGATGTCCGGCCTTGAGCGCTTTCAACTTCACCGCGCTGCGGTCACGCCAGACCTTAAAGTGCGCGTTCATGCCGTCGATGAACGACGTGAACTCGGGATGGCCGAAGATGGTGGATTTGATGTCCGCCTTGTCGATAACGAGCTCGACATAGCCGGGGCGGCACTCCTTGAAGAGTGACTTCTTGAGCGACGGACACACATTCCAATAGGCCGCTAGCGCATCGATGTCAGCCTGCGGAATGCCGCCGCGCAGATGACCCTCGATATCTTGGCGGTCCTCCTGTTTCTGACTGTCGATATAGCGAGGGAGGTTGAGGTTGAACTCGTGCTTCTCAATCTCATCGAACGGCACCATCCGGGAATAGCCGGGGATATCGAGGCGCCGGGTGAAGGCGTCGACAATCTTATGAATGTCCTGCGAGCGCAGGCGGTTCTTCGGCCCGTCCTTCATAAAGCCCTGGCTGGCATCGATCATGAAGATGCCCTTGCGCGCCTGGGCGTCTTCCTTGTCGATGACGACAATGCAAGCCGGAATGCCCGTGCCATAGAACAGGTTGGCTGGCAGCCCAATGATGCCCTTGATGTAGCCTTTGCGAATGAGGTTGCGGCGGATTTCCGCTTCGGCATTGCCGCGGAACAGCACGCCGTGCGGCAGGATGCATGCGCCCTTGCCGGAGCTTTTCAGCGAGCGGACAATATGCAGCAAATAGGCATAGTCGCCCTGCTTGCCGGGCGGTACGCCGAACCCTTTGAAACGGTCATAGGGATCGTGCAGCGGATCAAGGCCCGTGCTCCAGCGTTTGTCGCTGAACGGCGGGTTAGCGACGACATAGTCGAAGGTTTTGATAGCGTCGCCGTCGCGGAATTTCGCGTCGGTGAGGGTGTTGCCCTGCATAATCAGCGCCGTCGGCATATTGTGCAGAATCATGTTCATGCGGGCGAGACCGCTCGTAGCCGAGTCCTTCTCCTGCCCGTAGAGTGTGACGTTCGTTCCCGCCTCATCGGCAACCTTCAACAGGAGGGAGCCGGAGCCGCAGGTCGGGTCATAGACGGTCGTGTCCGCGCTGGTCTTGGCATGGCGGATGCCGATGATCTGCGCCATGACACGGCTGACCTCGGCGGGCGTATAGAACTGGCCCTTGCTCTTGCCGCTTTCGGTCGCGAAGTGGCGCATCAGATATTCGTAGGCGTCACCCAGGATATCGTCGCCGTCCGCCCGGTTGGACGAGAAATCCAGGGCCGGGTCTTCGAAGATGGCAATGAGATTGGTGAGGCGGTCGACCTTCTCCTTGCCGTCTCCGAGCTTGGTCGGCTCGTTGAAGTCCGGGAAATCCGCCTGTGAGAGCTGATCGTTGGCCTTGGCCAGCGGCGCGATGATTTTCTTGTTTATCTGATCGCCAATGTCCGGCGTGCCCTTCAGGGCCACCATATCCTTGAAGGCCGAGCCCTTCGGTACCGTGATCGGGGCATAGGGGAGGTCGGCATATTTGTCGCTGATATAGCGGATGAACAGCAGGGATAGGACATAGTCCTTGTACTGGCTGGCATCCATGCCGCCGCGCAGCTCGTCGCAGCTCGCCCAAAGAAAGCTGTAGAGTTCCGATTTCTTGAGCGCCACGTCAGTCCTTCCCCTTCTGATCCTTGCTTGCGGCCGGGGCGCTTTCACACGCCTTGAGCCGCTCATATTCTTCCACTGCGACCACCACCACGACCCTACGGCCATGCTTTTCGATCGCCACAGGCTCGGCGCGCGCATTGTCGATAAGCATGCCAAATGCATTCTTGGCATCCCTGGCCGACATGGTTTTCATGGCGCAAATCCCAGCCTCGATTCGGTCCATAATGGCTATTTCGCCCACAAGTGGCAACCGGCCACAGGCCGGTTTCCCGTAACGCCTGCTTCGTTCGGAGCCGTCCGTCGCCCTCACAAGCTGAGGGGCGAGGGCGGAGCCGGCGAAGCATGGGCCTGCTTTGGTGGTGGGCTCCCGAGCCCTCTTTTTCTCGCGCGAAGGATCGTCACCCGCATGGGCCGAGACCCTGCAAAGCCCTCGGCGACGCAGGGGCTCGGGGCTTTGCCTAGAGCCTGCTCCGCAAGGACGCGCCCAACTTCATAGGAATACGTCCTCCTTGGCCTCCTGACTGACGCCAAGCTATGTTCTATAAATGTTCTCAGACAGCAAATCGGACAAGGTCGCCTATTTTGGCGTCTGGGCGGATAGCGCCCGCGACCGCTCCTACCAAAAGGAGGCGCTGCGCATCTGCGCGGCGACCGTAGAGCGCTGCGTCGAACAAGACCTGCGAATCTGCCCGGAAACACAGGCCGCCCTGAACTGGCTCGCCGGAAACGGCTACAGCAGCGCCGCGGCCCATTTCCGCTGCGCCTTCACCCTCCACAATCCTACGGAAAGAGAGGCTGCCGTCACCCGGGCGCTCTCTTACTTGATGTGCCAAGCCTCCCGGTAGAACCGCCCCTGATCCGCCACTGACAGGCGGACCATGCCTTTGAAATAGCTCGAATAAGTGTACCCATGCTACGCAGATTTCGATCTTTTCAAAGAGCCACTAGAACGTCTCTTTAGAAATATGCTATTATGTGTACCATGGGTACACTCAAAGAAGACAAGCTAAAGAGCGTTCTCGAAGCCGTCCCAGCTGGCTTCGTCGTCGATGCGCCATGGCTGGAGAAACATGGCGTTAGCCGGTTCCTGACCCGTAAATATATAGATAGCGGCTGGCTGGAGCGCCTTGAGCGCGGGGTTTTCCGCCGTCCTGCCCCGCAGCCGGTCCCGCTCGACTGGCAGACCTGCCTGCTTTCACTCCAGCATATCATGAACTACCCGGTCCATGCCGGTGGCACGACCGCCCTCAGCCTGCTGGGCTACATCCATTATCTGCCGCTCGGCACGTCAAGGCCCGCATGGCTGTACGGCAACGCCATACCGTCATGGCTGGCACGCCTTCAGCTCGACGCGCCGATAGTGACGCGCAACCTTTCGCTATTCAGCGAACCTGATCTCGGCCTCACCGAAAACAAGTCGGCAAGCGCGTCCACGTTGCCGTGGGGCTGGGCTATGCGGATATCCTCCCCGGAACGCGCGATCCTCGAAGCGCTCGACGAACTGCCGGAAGAGGAGAGCTTTCACAATCTCGACATGGTGTTCGAAGGGCTGGCCACGCTCAGCCCGCGCCGCCTCGCAGCGCTCCTCAGCAGCTGCCGCAAAATCAAGGTCCGCCGACTGTTTTTCGTTTTCGCCGACCGCCACAAGCATTCCTGGCGCGAACGTCTCAAGACAGAGGACTTCGACCTCGGCACCGGCGACCGCGCGCTGGTGAAGGGCGGCCGAATACATCCCCGATACCGGATCATGGTCCCTCCGGAATTCGTCCAGGCAACAGGAGAGACCGATGGCCCGTGAACCTTACGCCGCGCAGGTATCCTTGTTGGTGCGCCTCCTTCCGTTCATTGCGCAGGAGAAGGCTTTTGCCCTCAAAGGCGGCACGGCCATCAACCTATTCTACCGCGATATGCCGCGCCTGTCGGTCGACATCGACCTGACTTACCTGCCGGTGCGCGACCGCGCGGAGAGCCTCGCCGACATCAACGAAACGCTCGACCGGATCATGACCGCCGCCAGCCGTGGCATCAATGGCCTTGATGCCCGGCGCATCGACGGCGGCGGCGGCGGCGCAACTCGTATCCGCGCCCGCCTCGGCGGCGCCGAAGTCAAAATCGAAACCTCGCCTGTTACGCGGGGCGTCGTCCACGATCCAGAGGAACGCGCAGTATCCGCTGCGGTCGAAGACGAGTTCGGCTACGCCGCCGTGCAGGTGGTCTCCTTCGAAGACCTGTTCGGCGGCAAGCTCCATGCCGCCATGGACCGCCAGCACCCGCGCGACCTGTTCGACGTCAAGCTACTCTATGAGAACGAAGGGCTCACCGACGAACTCTTCCGCACATTCCTCGTCTACGTCGCCAGTTCGCCACGCCCGGCGCACGAACTGCTCCGGCCGTCACTCAGCAATCTCGATGAGCCCTACGCCCGCGAGTTCGTCGGCATGACCACCATCCCCGTCACCCTTGATGATCTCATAGCCACGAGGGCACGCCTGATCGCCGATATCGGCGCGCGCCTCGACGCGAATGCGCAAAGGTTCCTGACCACGCTACACGACGGCGAACCGGACTTCGAAGCCATCGGCCTGCCGCAGGCGGCAGAACTTCCCGCTGTGCGCTGGAAGCTGCTGAACCTGAAGAAGCTCGGCGCAGAGAACCCTGACAAGCACAAGGCACACAGGGAAGAGCTTGAAACACTCTTCACCTGAAGGAGAACCGCACAATGCAAATGCAGCCGTCCTGGCGCTTCGACTCACCCGGCCCCTTGCCACCAGAAGCCGTGCGCGCGTTCGACGCGCTGATCGACAAGATCGTAGCGCAGGGCAACCGCTGGAGCCTACTCGAACATTTCAAGAGCCACTTCGGCGGGTCAGGCAGCAGTTCTTCGGAGAGCTGGGCGGAGTCCGATCTGAATCGTCTCGTGAGTCAAGCCGCAGAGAACGCACCGCTTTTCATCGAAGCCTTCTACGAAGCATGCGAAGCACTGCGTGGCGACGGGAGCATTGCGGTCCCTGACGTCGGCCGCATGAACCGCATTCTCCAGGAGCACGCCGTCGGATACGAAATCAGGCCGCCAGAACTGATAACCACCGGGCTCCACAAACCCATCGTCATGCCCGAAAGGTATCAATCTTTCGCTGAGCAGGCACAGGACACCGTACAGAAATCCCTGCAGCAATCGGAGAAATTGCTCGCCGAGGGGAATCCCCGGCAGGCCGTGCAGGAAATTCTGTGGCTGATGGAATCCGTCGTCAACGCCTTCAAAGGGCTGACCATCGGCGACGCCACGATCGAGGGCAAATATTTCAGCAAGATCGTCCCGGAGCTCCGCACCCACAAGAAAGGCCAGACCATCGAGCAGGTTCTCAAGTGGCTCGAAGCCCTGCACGGCTACCTATCCTCACCGACAGGCGGCGGCGTGCGGCATGGCGTCGACCTCAAAAGCGGCACTACCATCGATGCCGATGAGGGCCGGCTCTACTGCAATCTAATCCGCAGCTATGTGACATTCCTCATGGCAGAACATGAACGGATGAGTCGGCCGAGCCAATAGCTGCGAGCGACCTACTGAACCGTCAACAAAGGGACGAGGGCACGCAAACGCGCAATGATAGAAGCCGTCGGCAGCATCAAATCGACCGTTGCGAACCGGATGTCATGCCCCTGAATCCTGACGGTCTCATCGAGATCGCCTTCAACAGAAGGGTGGATGAACATCCCGGACGCTGCCAGCGACAGCGGGTCATCCGGGCGTTCCTGGCTCCGGAGATAGGTATAGATCTGATAGATGTAGCCACTCTTGAGGACGGCGTCTCGGTGCTGTGAAGCCGTGAGTACCGAAGTAAACTTCGTGTCGATGACCACGCGCCGCTCGAAAAGCGCATGGTCGAGAATGATATCCGAGGTCATGCCCGGAAGAACGGCAGCGATACCGGCGGTCGCGTCCTCGATCTGCCAGGCCAGACGCTTCCCTTGCAGCACTTTCCATCCCAAAGTGGGCAGTTCGGCAGCATAGAAGTTGCCGATGGCTCTCTCGAAAAGCTGCCGGACGAGGACAGCATCCTTCTCCACCCGCGTCATGGTGTGACCGCCCTGATCCTCCGTGGGAAGCAGCAGGTCAAACACCAGGCGCGCCAGCGTCACCATCAGCAGGTCATCGGCATCATGGCGCCCCATACGGTCAGCGCTCATCTGAGCCCGCGACGGCTTTACGCCTCCAACCCCTTGCCGGCCGAGGTCTCCGGCCAGCCGGGCACATTCATGACTGAGAATAGCGTCATCAACGCGGGCAGCCATCGCATCGAGCGCGGCGCGTACGAGGCGGTTGCGCGGCGTATCGAAGGTGAATTCCTCAAAGCGGCAGGCGATCATCCCCTTGTTGAGAAGGTCATGCGAATAGGTCTTGAGGACATCGATCCGGCCCCTGACACGTGGCAGGATAGCCTCACGGCGCTGGTAACCGCGACTGAGGTTGCGCCGCAGACGTCTGTCGACGGCATAGCAAAGAAGGCGCGCGACCAGCGACGGGAAGTCAGGCGCGTCTTCTACCTCTGCCATATGCTGCCCATGAAACCGGGCAAGGTTCGACGCATACAGGAACAGCAGCCAGATGTTCCGCACGGGAATCCGGCCGATCAACCGGCCCTCGGCCGAGACGGTCTGCTGCGATGCCGCCGCCAGCATCAAAGCCCTTCCAGCAATTTGGCCGAAGCGCCGGCTACTTTGTCAGGCGCATCAAACCAGTATTCTTCCAGGAGGGGGATAATTTCCGTGGCGACGATATCCTTGAACCACGATCTGCCGTCGGCGATGGCTGCTCCTAGCTGTGGGGTCACATAGCTGTGCCCGACGCGGTATTGGGGCCCGAGCGAGCGGTCCTGGCCAATCTCTTCGTTGAGCGCATTCATGCGCTGCTCGATTAACGCGATGACGTCGGCCGAGACGCCGCACCGCACCATGCACCAATCTTTCCAAAGCCCGTTCAACTGCGGCTCCAGATGAATAAACGCAAAACGGCGGCGCAGCGCCAAATCCACAAGGGCGAGCGATCGGTCGGCGATATTCATTGTCCCGATCACATGAAGGTTGCGCGGTATATAAACGCGTTCGTCAGCATCCAGGCGGTAGGCAAGTTCCATCGCCTCTTCACGGCTCCGCTTGGTATCCTCAAGCAGTGTCAGCAGCTCACCGAATATCTGGGCAGGGTTGCCGCGGTTGATTTCCTCGATGACAAGGACGAACGGCCGGTCGGGCTCGGCTTTCGCCGCCTCGACGATTTCGAGGAATATCCCATCCGTCAGCTTAAGCTTGCCCTCACCAGAGGGGCGCCAACCACGAACAAAATCCTCGTACGATAAGGACGGGTGAAACTGAACGACACGCAGCCTGTCACGGGTTACCTTTGGGTCTTTCGATCCGATAAGGGCGTAGGCAAGCCGCTTGGCAAGCCACGTCTTGCCCGTGCCGGGCGGCCCCTGCAGCACCAGGTTCTTCTTACTCTCGACGCGCGCAATGAGCTGCGCGAGAGTCTCGGCGGGAAGGAAGCATCCTTCATCGGCAATCTGCGCAATCGTGTAGGACGGCGCGGCCGCCTCCTCCTCGGTCTCCAACTCTTCGTCTTCGAAGAACTCTTCGAGAGAATGTGATTTCAAACCGGTGCTGTATTTCTTGGCAAAATACGGCACCTCATTGATCCAGAAATCATAATCCTGCTTGCCATTGGCAAAGGTAAAAAGGATGAGGCGGCGCGCCAGCACATCGCTGCTATCCGCCTCCACGACGGTGACCCGGTAAGTGTAGAATAGCCACTCCCGTGGCGGGTCGAGAACTTCCCAATCGACCTTGACGGTTTTGCCGTCGCCCAAATTCTCGGTGATGGTCCCAATCGCCTTGATCTTCATGCAAGAGACGACTTTGCCGCGATTGTCGAAGGGTAAGCCGCGCTTGCGGGTATAGGACGCCTTGATGGCGATCCGGTCACCCGCCTTCATTCGCATGATCTCATCGGTGAACTTGTTGTGTTGGCCGTTCTGCCAGATTCCGTCCCGATAGAAGCGTGGAGCCTGATCATCAGTGCCGCCCCATGAGGCGCCGACAAACCAGAAGCTGCGGGCAGGGTCGGCAAAGAGCTCATGCCCCGCAACCGTGTCAGGAGCCAGCTCTTCTTCGTCATCCGTGGTCTTGAATTGTGCTTGCACGTCCCGGAACAGGTCCAAAGCGTCAGCATGGGACAAAGTGGAATTCTTACCCTCGGCAGTTAGTGCCCAAATACCACGCTTGCTGCCGTCAATAAGACCGCCCTTCGCCAGATAGAAGCGGGCCCAAGCGACCTTGTTTTCAAACTTCGACTGGCCGCCCTTGTTGAAGGAAGTGATCTCACTCTCGGGAACGTCGACGTTCGCCTTGATCCACTCAAAGACCTTTTCAGGCGCTGCCTGACCCCCGAGCGCCTGAAGTGCCATGAGCACCGGGTTGAAATACTGCACGAAGCGCGGTCCGCCCGCTTCATCACCATCAGACGGCTCGACGTCTACTCCCAGCTCATCGGGTGCGGTCTTCGCCCATGCGAAAATAGCCTCCTGCTGCTGTTGAAGAAAGGCCTGGGGATCATCGACGGGGAGGCCAATCTTTTTAACAGCGGCAAGAAAACCGGACAGCGCGTCTCCTTCTAACTTCCCAGTCTGGACACTCTCCTTGTTGACGACGATAGCCGTAAGCAACGGCCATCCGCGCTCATGCGCGATCCTGACAAGATTATCGAGGTGTTGGGGTATGGGGCGACGGGCTTTCTTCCAGTCAACGCCACTTGCGGCAGCAACGTCGCCGTAGGTCACAAACTTTCCCTGCCGGGCGTGCTCAAGAATAGCCTTATAACTTCTATTTAAATCTAAACTCATTAGTCCCCCCATTGCGCCCCATGTTGCAATGTCCACCGGGCAACGGCAAGCTCTTGAATGCGCTTAGCGTTGATAACGCAGGCGTATTTCCATAACCACAAAACTCTGCTTCGTCCGGCCGTCCGTCGCCCTCACCAGCTGAGGGGCGGCGGCGGAAACAGCGAAGCAAGGGCCTGCTTTGGTGGTGGGCTCCCGAGCCCTCAAATCTTCGCGCGAGGGATCGTCACCCGGATGGGCCGAGACGCTGCTCGCGGCTCGGGGCAATAGCCTATAGCCCGTCCCAAAGGGCGCGCGCCTCTATCTTTCCCGCTCAAAATCATCCCGTCCACGTCGCCGGGACAGCTTCCTCTCACTCTTGCGCTCCGCCCGCGATATCCGCACCGGCTCCTCCGTCCCGTCATCCCCGCCGTCACCGCTACCATCCTCACGGCCCGCCGCCCGCGCAAAATCCCCAGGCAAGTCCACCTCCTTGCCCCAGGGCTCCTGCCGCTCCAGCGCCTCACGGTGCGCGTTCTTGAGATCGATATCAGGCTCATCTGGCTCCAGACGCTTCTCCTCCTCCGCCATCCGTGCCCGCATCGCGCGCTCTTCATCGCGCGCATGGTCGCGTCCCGTCCGGTCCCGATACCGGTCTTTCGCCCGCCGAACGGACGCGCTGCGCCCGCGCGGTTTCAACTCCAGCGCCAACGCCGGCATATGCTCATGGCCAGCCCGGTCCTTCAGGCGCTGTTCCCGGACGAGCGATTCATCAAGCGCCTTGCGCTCACGCGCCTCGACTGCCGATAGCGCCTTCAGCTGCCGGTTCATGTCGAGCGCCTGCAGCTCATGACGACGCTGCAGCAAGGCGGCCTCCACACGCTGCCCTGCCGCAAGCTCCTGCTTGCTCTCCCGGAATGCGATATACCGCTTCGCATCCTTGTAGCGCTGCACGCGGTGAATGATCGCCGACACCCCGGTCACGCGCCCGAGGAACGCGGCGAGGCCTGTCGGCCGCACTTCCTCACGCCGCTCACGCACCCGGGCGCTCTCCGCCAGATACCCCGCCCGCAACGCCTGCCGCGCGGCCAATTGTTCCCGCAACAGTGCCTCACGCTCGCGCTCTTGCCGCGCCAGCATTTCGGCGCGCGCCGCCTCAACCGGCGCACGCCGGGCGGCCTGCGCCCGCGCGAGCTTTTCCAGTTGCGCGCCATTCTCACGAGCCTTGGCAAACTGCTCGCGCGCCTTGCAGTGCTGGGCGACCAGTGCCTTGGCCTCGTCCAGGGTGGGCAACGACTCCGGCGGGAACTCCTTTTCCAGGAACGCCCGGATGTCCTTCGTGCGCACGCTGCGATCGTCGATGAGCTTGGGGAGGGCGTTCATCCCGCCGTAGATATCGACCAGCACGTAAGGCCGGTTGCCCGTCGCCAGCACATAGCCAAGGTCTTCGAGCGCCCGGACAAAGGCCTTCGGACTGTCGCTCTGCCGCCAGGCCTGCGTGACCTGCAGCTGGCGCTCTTCCTTCGACAGGCCGGTCGCCCGCTCCTGCGCCCGCTCATAGAGCGAGGTCTTCTGCCGCCGCTCGTCAAAGCGCCCGGGCCCGTAACCTTCGGGCAGCTCCAGCCCGTGCTCGCGCGCGAACTGCCGCGTCACCATCATCAGCTTCTCGCGGTCGAAAGCGAGATGGACGGCCTTTTCGGTCTGGTAGTCGATCCGCGACCAGACGACATGACAATGCTCCCGGCCGTTCTTGATGTGGTAGACGACGGCCCGCGGCTGGCCGGACAGGCCGAGTGCCTTCTCCACCCGGTCGACATAATCCATGTACTGTGCCCGCGACAGCTGACCCTGCCCGAGGTCCGGGTTGACCGAGAGGCTGTAGAGATAGTTGCGGCACTTAGTGAGACCGGTGGCGATGGCCTCCCACTCGGCAAAGGCCCCGTGCAAATCCGGCGCAATCGCGCCCGAGACCTCGGCCACCTCGACAAGCTCGTTGTCGAACGCGTTCAGCAGATGGGTGGCGAGGTCTTTGCCGCCGCCGCGCTGGCTCGCCTTGGGTATCATGGCGAGCGTCCCAGCGCCCGAAGGCAGGCGGCACGGATTTCACGAAGATCGCGAACGGCGTCTTCCAGCAGCGCCGGATCGGCATCGCCGACGAGACCCTTCAAACGCTCGTTCAGCAGCGTGGTCTCGGCCAGCAGGCGGGCCACATCCGCACGCGATGCGGATGCCCGCCGGGCGGGCGTCGGCGCATCCTCGCCGAACACGGCAGCGGTGATGAAGGCATTGACGGACAGCCCCGAGTCCTCGACCCGCGCCCGGAACTGCTCCCGCAGTTCATGAGGGGGCCGGTAAGAGATCGGGGCTTCGCGTTTATCCTTCTCCGTCATGCATCATCGATAGCGCCGTAAGTCCGCCCCGATCCGCGCGCTTTCCACGCGCGCGCATAGCCGTGATCGGGACGCTGCCGCCGCCATCGCCCGCGCGCCGCAAATCCGCCTGGTGCGAGGGTTCCGGGGAGCGCCATTCCCCGGTCGATGGGTTTGCAAAGGGAGAGCCGAAATCTCCCTTTCGCTCGAAGCCGGTGCCGACACACCGGTCGTGGTCCAGGGCGCGATAGCCCTGGCCGCGTCTGCCTGCGCCGAAGGCTACGGCAGACATGGGTTGCAAGGGGGCGCGGCTAGCCCCTTTGCGCGATGGGTCCAGGGAGAGCCGCAGTCTCCCTCGGTCGGGATGCAACGCCGAAACGTTGCCTCAGCTGCCAAGGGCTCGATGCCCACGGCGGCTGACTGCATCCCTTGCCGCATAGGCCGTCACAAGGACGGACTCATCGGCTCTAGGGATGCCCTGAGGGGGTCCGCGGGGAACCGGAGAGTTCCCCCGGCAAGGTGAGCGCGGTAGTACCGCGCACACCTTGTACAAAGCCTTACTGCGGATTTGCCCCTCTCTATGATTATGGCATGAGACAGGGCCGCAAGTGAAATGTACATCGCAGCATAAAGACAGGATGAGTGCTCGTACATTGCTTTTTCATTGCAGCAAGGACGAGGAAAGCACGAGGAAGCGAGGCTTAAGAACCGGCGACATTCAGGGCCTCAAGCAAGCCGGTCCTGATACGAAATTGGAGTGTGCATTCCAACAACACGGGACCGGCGGACAAGGATGGTGCTCCATGAACGCTCCCACAATCTCCCCCGTCGACCCCGCTGTTTTTACAATCAAACCGACCAAGGAAACCTATGAGCGCCTCCAGCAGGCGCATGAGCATTTCAACAAGACGCTGTTCGGCGGCACGCTGCCGAACGCGCTCATCACCTTCCAGCGCCGCAAAGGGTCTTTCGGGTATTTCGCCGGGGCGCGCTTCCAGAACGATGCCGGCCAGAAGGCCGACGAAATCGCCCTCAACCCCATGCACTTCGCGAGCCGCAGCCAGCAGGACATCCTCGGCACGCTCGTCCATGAGATGGCCCATCAATGGCAACGCCATTGGGGCCAGCCAGGACGCGGCCGCTACCATAACAAGGAGTGGGCCGAGAAAATGAAGGCCATTGGTCTTCAGCCCTCCGACACCGGGGTGGAGGGTGGCAAGGAGACCGGCGAAACGCTCGGTCACTACATCATCCCCGGCGGCCCGTTCGACGGGGCCGCGGGCAAGCTCCTCGGCAAGGGGTTCGCCCTTACCTGGAAGGATGCCCCTGACGTTTCCGACCCAACTACAGGCGAGAGCGCAGCTGAGCCAGCCACCCCCAAAAGCGGCAAGCGCGTGCGCTATTGCTGCCCGCAATGCGAGCTAAAGGCCTGGGCGAAGCACGATGTCCGGCTGCTGTGCGGCACGGACACTGTGCTGATGCTCCCCACCTCGTAACATTGAGGACCAAATAACGAACGGCGCGCCCGCAAGGGCGCGCCGTTTTCATGTCCGCAGTGCGCGGCTAGAACAAAGTCATCTGCCGCGCAGCCTCTTCCTTGTCTTTCCACGCTTTCGAGGCCGCGGATTGGTCGAGCCACTCCTTCACAAAGGCGACCGGCCCGCCCGCCTCGGCGATAACCGAGGCAGGGGTGAAATGGGACCGGTAGCCGGTCTCGGTCATCGGTAGAGGAGTGCGTTCCGGTTCAAGGGTACGCAGCTCCAGATGAGCGGTGCTGTACGGACCGTCGCTATCCAGCCAGCGTTCTTCATAGCGGACTTCGATGCTGATGCCGCGCCAGAGGATGCGGTTCGTTTCAATGGAGCGCGTCATGACGCGCCCCCTGTCTCCTCGATGAAGTAGCGGTCCGACGCCGCGTGGCACGCGGCGAAGTCGAGACCGGTCACAGCGCAGAAGTGCCGCAGGTCAGCGAGCAGGTCGGACACGGCCTCTTGGCCATAGGCTGGTGCCTGTCCGTAGACCCAGGCGGCGCGGGCCAGTGCCGCGCGAGCGGCTTCGATGTGAACATTGTTGTTCATGATTTTTTCTCCTTCCCGGTGGGAGGGGGCGCTTACGCGCCCGCCTCCTCGGTTGCTTCGGACGGGGCCCGGAGGACGATGCGACCGCCATTGACCGGGATGAGGTCCAGCTGAAGGGTCAGGCCTTCGCCCTTCTGGTGGCGCCAGGCGGCGCCGATGCGGCTCCAGAACTTCTTCTCGCCGCGTTCATCGACATGGTAGGCGATGTAGGCCGGCGGGGTGAATTCACGGGCGGGCTTGCTCTTCTGGTTGGTGTTGCGTGTCATGATTTAGCTCCTTTCGCTATGGGTTTTCCTCGACACGCCTCATTCAGGAGCGGGCGGAAAAGCGGGCGGTTCATGGCTGGCGCGGGGGTGGGGCATCACCCGGCTTGCAGGGAGCGCAGCGAGCGAAAGTGGGGGATACCCCCGCGCCACCCCGAAGGGGCTTGGCCTTGAACCGGCTGCGCGCCCGCTCAGGACTGGGGCGGTTATTGTCGAGGGAAATCTCTTGTCAGCGAATGAGAGGGACGTCAGGCGCAACACAGAAACGGAAAGGCACCGCCAAGATTGATGCCTACGGCCTAAGTCTCGGAGCCATCTAAGGCGGCGGGATATCTGGAGCGGCATTGGCGCACGTCCTAGCGGTCGAGGCGATGGCCGTCCTTCTGGACTTCTCAAGACCCAGGGCAATGGTGTGACACGATTTCGTCCCCCCGCTCCGCCGCGATCAGGAGGTCGGAAAGCCAGCGCCTCACGACACCCAAAAATGGAGATTGCGGCGACCCCGGCGGGGCCGCCGCGGAATGTTCACCACCACGAGGTGTAGAAGACGGTCATGCCGTCAGCGATTTCTGCCCGTGCCTTCTCGACGAAGGCCAGGTCGTCCGCCACTTCCGTGCCGTCAGATTGACCGAAGAAGAAGCCGCTGGTCGGCGGCAGGTTGCCGCTGCGGATATCAGCTTCGAGCCGGTTGAGGTCATCAGCCGTTAGCTGCAGGTTGACGCAGTTGAAGTCGTCATCTCTGCCGCCCTTGGCGCGATACAGCGCTTCCATCCAGCCGTGGAGGTTCGGATGCTTTCGCCAGTAGTGCAGTTCACTGGCAGTCTCGGCATCGAAATCGACCGGTGCAGCCGGGGTTTCGGGGATGGCGAAGGCGTACATATCAAGGCCCATGGGGCTCTCCTTTCGTTCGTTGTTGCGTGTCCCGAGGGACGCGGAACGAAAGGCCGGCCGGCATCAGCCGCCACCGTCATGACCAACACGGTCCTGCCGCATCCTTGATGCGCGGGAGTGGTGCGGGCGGGTCATTGACGGCAAGGCGCCGGAAGGCACGTTCAAGCAGGCTTCGAAGGGTGACAACGATAAAGGGGAGAGTCCCCCGGGGGGGGGGAGCGCTGGCACATCCGCGATAAAGCGCGAGGAAACAGCGAGGAAGACTGCCGGGTGGGCACTCCAAAATGGCCAGAGTAACCCCGGTCGGCAGGAGACCCCCAATGAACGCCTTTGAAAAAGACTTCATGAGCGACATCGCGCGCGGCGTGACGACGCGCTTTCTCGATCGACAGAGCGTCCCGCAGGCACGGTGGGAGCCCTGCGAGAAGATCATGGGCAGCCGCCACTTGGCGTATGACCCGGCAAGCCCCGGGGCGAAGATTCTGGTTGGCGCGCTTGATGGCCACCTTATCGGCATCGACGACAACCGCCATGTGATGACGATTGCCGGTTCCCGGACGGGAAAGTCGGTGACGCTCGTCAACAATCTCCTTTTCTATCGCGGCAGCGTCCTGGCGCTCGACCCTAAGGGGGAGCTTGCCGCCATCACTGCCGAGCGCCGCGCATCACTCGGTCAACGGGTCTGTATCCTCGACCCCTTTCATATCGCCCCGGAACGGCTGAAGCCGTACCGCACGAGCTTCAACCCCCTGTCGCTACTCGTGCCCGAGAACGACACAATCATCGAGGATGCGGGGCTGATTTCCGACGCGCTGGTCATCGCGGGCGGCAAAGACCCGCACTGGGATGACAGCGCGCAGAGCTGGATTGAGGGATTGTTGCTGCACATAGCAACAGACCCCGCGTTCGAGGGACGGCGCAATCTCGTCACCCTGCGGGCGCTGCTGCGAACCGTGTTTGTCACGGCTGGCGAGGATGAAGACGCCCCGTTTGCGCTCGAACTCGCCATGCTTAAGAATGCGGCGCGCTTGCAGCGCAGCGATACCCTCGGCGATGTCGGGGACGTCATCGAAGGGGCGGCCCGTGATTTCTACGAGCGGCCACCCAACGAACGTGCGGGCGTGCTCTCGACGACCCGCCGCCACACGAAGCTCCTAGACTTCCGCGCCATGGCACGGGTGCTGGACGGGCACGACTTCGACCTCTCCGCGCTCAAAACGGCGCCCCAAGGGATGACCGTCTACCTGTGCCTGCCCGCTAACCGCATGGCACGCTGCAGCCGGTGGCTGCGTGTGTTCATCAACCTCCTTCTCGACGCGATGGAGCGGGAGAAGGCAAAACCCGCCGTCCCGGTCTTGGCCTGCCTCGATGAGTTCCCGGTGCTCGGGCACATGAAGCAGCTCGAAGACGCCGCCGGGCAGATTGCCTCGTTCGGCGTGAAGCTCTGGGTGGTGCTGCAGGACTGGGGACAGGGCAAGGCGCTCTACAAGGAACGCTGGGAGACGTTCGTCGGCAATGCCGGAATTCTCCAGTTCTTCGGCAACAACGATTTGATGACGACGGAGTACGTCTCAAAGCGGCTGGGGAAGACCGTGGTGAAAGTCACCCGCGAAGGAGAAGCCGCAACCGACCAAAAGGCCACCGGCATCACCGGGCGGTCGGAATCGCTGGAGCAATACGACCTGCTGACGCCGGATGAAGTCAGCCGCCAGTTCGCTCGAAGCGACCGGCTCAAGCGTCAGCTGGTGGTGTGGGCGGGCTACAATCCGCTGATGCTCCAGCGCGTGGAGTATTTCGACGAAAGCAGTCCCGTGCATAAGGCGTTTGCCGGGAAGTACGCGTCACCCTGAGTCCGTCTGCTCGCCCGGGCGGCGGCGCTGCCCGGGCACGGCAATTCCTGCGCCATGTTGCAGGTCGGCGAGGTAGCGCCCGACCGCAGGATTGCGCCCTACGGTGACGGCAACGACGGCCGCTGTCCGCCCTTGTGCATCCTTGATGCCAAGGTCACAGCGCCCGGTTCCGGTAAGAAGGCGCAAGACAGCAACAGCCTTGCGTCCCGCCGCGATATGAAGCGCCGTTAGGCAGGTCCCCGGTTCTGCGAAGTTGATGTCGATGGCGGCATTAGCGAGGAACTGCCGTACGCGCTCGATGTCGCCGATATTGACGGCCTCCAGAAACGCAGCGTGCAGCCGACGGCGTTCGGCGTCATCTGTCTGGCGGGGACCATTAGCCATCGGGCTCGCCTTCCTGCCGATATTCCCAGATGCGCTCTTTGATTTTCCCGAAGGCCACGTCCCGCGTGCTCGTATCCTCCGCAACGAAGCTCATCCGGCCCTTCTCATATCCCGGCGCAGGCGCGCCGAAATCCCGCGACTTTACGAGCAGCATGGCGGCCGGTGTGTCGCCCGCCGCGACTTTGCGGTCGAGCACCGTGTAGATGCTCGGCTCTTCGCGCAGACTGTCCTGGACGACAAGGCAAGCCTGCCCGTTCCGGTGGAAGAGCCAGCCATCAAAGCGCTGCTCGCTACCGCCCGAGCGCTTGAGGAGACGGGCGAGCGCATCGCGCTTCGTCGACTGCGGCGCAATCGGCAGGCTATAGAGCTTGTCCTCGACGACGGGGGCATGGGCTCCCCCATCCCGGACAGTGACGACGGACAGCTCCGTGCGTCCGGAGGGCAGCTTGCGGCTTGCCGCAAAGCGCCCCTGCAACGGCGCGAAATCCCGGCCGTCATCCTGCCCGCCGAAGAACGCCGACAGCGCGTGGACGAGTGGATTCCAGGCTTCGGCGGGCCGAAGGTCGGCATCGGTCAGGAAGGATTTGGATTTGAGGTAGGCGCAGAGCGCATCAAGCCGCTCTTTGCTCGGTGTCTGCGTGCCTGCCGCAAAGCGCCGCAAGGCCTCGGCGAGCGGCTTGTAGGGGTCGGTAAGACGCTCCTCGTCGTCCTCAAAGTCTTCGTCAGTATCGAGTGTATCCAGCACGGTTTCATGCAGTTCACGGGCGATGGCCGACCACGTCCGCTTGCGGCCATTGGTATGGGTTGCGGCGTGATAATCTATCAGCGCCGCCTGAATCCTTGCTAGTATATCGTCCGCATACTCCATGGACCGGTCCGCCCTTGCGAGGAAAGCGCGAGGAAACACCACGTCTTCCGGTGACACATTCTCATGCAGGCCAGCGCCAAACAAGGCGCGGCCCGAGGAGAACGGTCATGAACGCCATTGCGAAAGTCTTTGAAGGCGAACCCCGGACAGACATCACCGTTGAAGGCGGGCGCACCACCATCAATGTCGCCCTCCGTCATCTCCGCCCGTTCGACGCGCAATCCGCCGATGAAATGGCGAGTCTTCTGGCTGTCGCCGCTGTCGGCGTTGCGGGCTGGATCAGCTACGAAGCGATGACCGTAACGGCTCCCGCCATCGGGTTCTTCCTCGGCGGCCTGTGCGGCCGTCCCTTCATGCAGCAGAAAATCCGGCACGTCGCGCAGGTGACGGCGACAGTGAAGTTCACCGAAAACGCCATCTGGTTCAAGAAGATCAAGAAGGCTCCCTCCTGGGAGCCGGAGCATGAATGGCAAAAGTTCGATCGCTCCCACGAGCACCGCTTCGTGCTTTACCAGCATGACAAAGCGCAGGCCGAAAAGGACGAAATCGACCATCAGATCAGGACAAAACCCGGTCTGCGCGTAGCGCGCTACTACGGGGAGTCCTACTACGTGGTCCTCGAATATCTCGGTCAGCGCTTTGATGTGGCTGAGGTCATGGGCCAGCGGCGGGCCAACGCCATCCTCGACCGGCTCAGCTTCTGCGACAAGTACATGGACAGCCTGACGGATGCCCGCAAAAGCCTGCCGATCCGTCCGGAGGACGAATGGTCCGGGCCGTCCGGCTCGATCCCGCAATAGTGTTGCGAGAAGGACGGCGGCCATGACCATCAATCTCGTATCTGGGGATAATGGCCGCCGCTCAGGCGGCGGCCTCCAGCGGGCGGCTGAAGCGCCCGAGGTAATCGGCGGCGCGCTGCGCGTGCGCGGCGGCGGCGAAAACGGCGCGCTTGTCCTCCTTCAACACGGACAGCCAGTGACCGATGTAGGCCGCATGGTCGGCCCGGTCTTCGAGCTTCAGGCCCAGGTCGGCGCAAAGGAACGCTGCGCCCAGTTCGGCCACGAGCTCTTCGCGGGCGTAGCCGTCATCGCCGAACTTCTTGCGCCCGAAATCCCGGTCCAGCCGGGTCGCATGGCGCGTCCAGTGGGTCGCCTCATGGGCGAGCGTCGCGTAGTAGGCCTGCGCGTCGCGGAACGCCTCGAAGGGCGGCATCTGAATGTAGTCGAGCGCCGGACTGTAATAGGCGCTGTCGCCGCCATGCCGGATATCGGCGCGGGTCGCGGCGAAGAAGGCCTCGGCCCCGGCAATCCGCTCGTCAGGATTCCGGCTGGCGTGCGCCAGCGCATGGAAGTGCTCGGGCAGGCCCTCGATCTGCTCGACATTGAAGACCGTGTAGGCCTTGAGGAACGGAATGGCCCGCTCGGTCTCATCGCCGGTAGCGTCATCGGTTTCCGTGCGGCGCATCGTGTCGGCGTAGACGACGGGCGAGCCCTTCTCGCCCTTGCGGACATGGCCGCCAAGCTCGATGGCCTGCTTAAAGGTCATCCAGATAGGCGCCGCGTAGTGCGCCGTCATGGCCGACGCCCAGAGGGTCAGGACGTTGATGCCGGCATAGGGCTGGCCGTTATGGCGCAGCGGGCGGGACACATGCCCCGCCGCGTGGGCGGCGTCCCAGGGCTGGGTCCAGGGTTTCACGCCCTGTTCAAGGGCTTCGATGATCTGGTTGGTGATGCGGCTGTAGACATCCAGTCGCGGGGTTTCGGTGGTTGTCGTCATGACCTTGCTCCTTGCGTTGCGGGTTTTCCTCAAGACGCGGGCAAGGAAGGACGGGTGAATGAGCCGGCGGGTCAGGCCCTAACCCGGTCCCGCCCCTTGAAGGCGGGAGTGGTGCGGGCGGGGTTTGACCGGACGGCGCGCCCGGCCAGAACTCAGCGTCAATGGTTGAGGAAATCCGCCGTTGGGGCGGTCATGCGTGCCGCAAGGGCCCCGCCGCCGCTGGCATTCACCAAGAAATCAACCCGATGACAGAGAAAGGTTTGGCCATGAAATACCAGGACTGGAAGAAGCACTCCGCCCGGCGCAAGGCCCTGTGGCCCGGCGACATGAAGGGCTATCTGCATCGCCAGCACAAAGTGACGATCAGCATCGACGCCGATCTGGCCGAATGGCTGGTGGAGAATGTCGTGGGGCGGTCGTCCTATACGTGCGACCTCGAAGAGACCATCGTGACGGCCTTGCGGATAGCAAGGCGCGATGCGAGTACGCCACGGCATTAGGGCTATGCCGCCATTAGGCGGCAAGCCGGTCGATGGCGACCCGGTGATGCTGGGTCGCCAGTTCAACGCCTATGAAGTCCCGGCCGGTCTGGCGGGCAGCCACGAGCGTGGAGCCGGAACCACAGAACGGGTCCAGCACAATCCCGCTTTCAGGACAGAAGGCTTCAATCAGGGGCGCCAAAACCGAGACCGGCTTTTGCGTGGGATGCAGCCGGTTGCCTGTGTAGGCCCAATCAATGACGTCAGCCGGTGGCGTCGCGGGCAATGCCGGACTGCCTTTGGCCAGCACATAGGCGCATTCATGGCGGTACTCGACGAACCGCGCGCTTGCCGAATAGGGCTTGTTGAATACGAGGTGCCCGACGATGCGGAATCCCGCTTTGCGCCAGGCGTCGATGAACAGGTCAGCAGCCTGCCATCCATAGAAGCTGACGCACAGGCTGTCGCGCCGCAAAAGGCGGTACATTTCCACGGCTGAGGGAACGAGCCAGTAAGCCTGATTGTCGTTCAAGACGGTCTGTCCGCTACGCGAACGGTAGTTCATCAGGTAGGGCGGGTCCGTCAGGACGAAGTCCACGGAATTTGATGGCAGGCCTTGCATGACTTCGATGCAGTCACCCTGGAATACGCGGTTTCGATAATAGTCTTTCGTCATTGAGATTGCTCCTCCTCTTGCTGTTTCAGAAGCGAGGAAAGGACAGGCCGCAAAGCGGCGTCCGCACCGGAGGGAAACAGCCAACACGGGAGGCATCAGCCGAATGGAGCGGGCGGCTGTTGCGGAGGCTGCGTGGCCTGTCAGGGCGAGCAAGGGAAGGTGAAACAGCAGGGGTGAGCAGTGTTGATGACTTAACGTATTATGCACCCAAGGAGCCGGCGACGAAGCCCGATGCGAGGCAGGATTCGCCACAAACTTGCCACAAGCTCAAACGGGCCACGCCGGACAATCAAGGATTTCTGCGGGTTTCACCGGACTAGTGTCTTGTGGCAAAAATGAGCAAAAATGGCTCATTATCGAAAAGATGATGCATCTAAGTAATTGATTTTGCAGGTGGAGCGGGTGAAGGGAATCGAACCCTCATAGCCAGCTTGGAAGGCTGCTAAACTGAAGCCTGTTTCAAGCGGTTAGGCAACACCAGCCACAGATTTGCCACAGCCTGCCGCTGGAAGCAGCAGAAACGCTAGCTCTTCAGCCGATTGCTTGTGCTGTTCTTCGCGTCCGCGGATGAGATGGCCGTACACATTGAAGGTCACTTCGATCTTTGAATGTCCCATCGCGGTCTGAATAAATTTCAGATCACGCCCGGTCTCGATGAGTTTGGAAGCGAAGTAGTGGCGCAGCGCGTACGGCGTATATTTCGGCACTTCGACTTTCTTGCCGTTGCGATTGACGCTCTTCACGAGACGCGCCTCGCGCATCAATGGATCCCATGCGCCCGCGCGGAAATTTACAAGCGCCATTGGTGCGCCCGACGCCGTCGGAAAGACAAGGTTCAAGTCCGAAGCCGGGCATTTCTCACGCCACTCCGCAAGCATATCGAGCACGATCTTCGGTAGATAAAGGGTCCGGCGTCCGGCGCGCGATTTGACCGGCCCGATATTGCCGGTGCGGTCTGCGCGCTGCGTAATCTTGATATGGTCGGCACCGACCTGGCTCCAAGCAAGGCCGCGGTACTCTGACGGCCTCATGCCCGTGAAGCCTGCGAGATAGATCAACGGGCGGTATCGCGCCCAGCACTGAGCCATGTACTCATTCTTACCCGCCAGCCGATCGGCGGCGGCGTAGATGGCCCGCATTTCGTCGTCAGTGGGAATTTCAACCTCGGCCTCGTCGTCCTCGTATCGACCGCTGCTGCGGATGGTGATGCCGGCTGCGGGGTCGATCTGAATTTTGCCCTGCCTGTGCATTTCAATCATGACCGAGTGAAAGGAAGACAGAGTCCGGCGGGCAAGATCCCGGGTCTTGTTCTCAAGCAGCCAATTGCGGAACGCTACAACGTCGGATGGCTCAAGTTCATGAACCGGCTTTGGCCATGCATATTCCTTCATCACGTTCGCACGGCGTCGATACTCTTTGTAGGTCTCCAGTTCGACCTTCTCGCGTCCATCTCGGCCAAGCTTCTCGCAAACACGAAGCCAGAGATCTACCGCATCGACAACCAGCATGGATGCGCCGTCCGGCGACTCTTTCAGGGAACCCAAATTCTCGCTGAACGCGCGGGCCTCCTTCAAGGTCTCGAAGGTGGCATAGGCGTATCCTGATTTTACTTTCTTGCTGGGATAGCGGACTTGGTAAGTAGTGCCCTTAGACCCCTTGCGTTTCCTGATGTCGGCCATGCGAGTTCGTTGTTTTTATTGTTGTTTCATCTATAGAACAAAATATGAACAGACGAGTCAATCATTATCATTGAAGTCCCTCACAGCCTCATTCTGAAGTCGCTGGTATATCGCGACGAGTGTGCCTTTCTCGATCTTTAGCGTGCCCTCTATCGGGTCGACGAAGAACGGCAGCTTGCGATGGCCGTGGGCGTCGCGGTCTGCGGCCCGCTTCATTTGGCGCGGTGTGAGCTCCACCCCGATTTCCGCCAGCACCTGACGTGCTTGTTCCAAACCAATGTAACAGGGCGGCAGCTTCATGCCGCACCACCTTTCCCGTTCTCACTCCGGCTGTCGGTCAGAGGTTGTATTCCTCTGCTGCCGACCGGTAGGGCCCCTTCTTGGTCACGCGCGAAAGCACCTTCCCACGCTCGTCGCGCAGAATGACTTTTTCGCCGAATTCATCAGTGGGATTTACGAAGACGGTGACGTTGCGCGCGTGGCGCAAGTTGTATCCTTCTTCGATTTCTCCAAGGGCCTCAAATAATGCCTGCCGCAGCTGCGCCATCGTTAAATGGCCGCGTACGCTAATCATAATAGACACGAAAATCTCTTAAATAGTCTCTCCCAATATAAAGACATTTTACCACGCGCCCGCGGCGGCCAGCAAATTTCGCGAGCGTTCGCGCCGCCACGCATGGCGCGCAATAGACCCATATCCCGCCCTCTCCGGGCGCAGTGCTGTCCATCACTCCTTTCTCTTTCGCAACCCGCAATCGGTCCTTCCGCCGATTGTCTGTGTGTGGGGCTCAAAGGCCCCGATTGGCGGGGCCGCGAGAGAAAGGAAAATACGATGTCCCGCACCTACACCCTTAAGGACCTTCAGTACCTGAGCCTGTCCGCGCTTCACACCCTGCGCGGCGTACTGCACCGCGAGCTGGCACTGGCTCCCCCGCATTCGCGGGAGGCGCGCGAGACTCTTACGAGCCTTGATGCCGTCAACCGCGTCATCCGGCAGCGCTCGCCTGGCCCCCGCATGGGCTAGCCGGACGCGAGGTTTTCGCGTGGAACGCCATAGTACTGGCCTGTTACAAGGGAAGTACTAAACGCCACGCTCTTCAAAGGTCTCGGCCATGTCGAACTCAGAAACAACCATCATGCTGCCTGACCCAATCGAGCGCTTTATCGCCGAAGGGTTCGACCGGCTTAATGTCGACGGCGCTACGTCCGTGCAGCAGACCGAAGCATTCCAGGAGATGGTCAATCTCCTTGCCATCCTCATGTCCGGCCATCACGGCCCGGACATGGATGACCCGGCCTACTTCCGGCAGGCGCAAGACAATCTCTACGCCTGGGGCCATGCACGGCGCGTAAAGCCGGAGGCGCAGGCGATCGGCAAGGCCTTCCTCGCCTTCCTCAAGGAGGCCGTCGAAAGCCCGTCTTTCGAGCTCCTGCAGGAAAATACCCGCCGGGGCGATGAATCTGACGCGTTCGACCCCGGCGGCGGCCTGAAAGACCGTCGCCAGGACGGCGATAACTAAGCCGTCAGCATGATGATTTTCAACTTCAACCCTTTCCCGAGGACGCGGAGATGCGCGGACGTCAGTCCAGCCATCGCGAGCTGCTGCGCCCTGTTACCGGCCAGAAGGCCGGCGGCAGTGACGGCACGCGTCCCGCTGTCATAGCCGATAATCTTGAGCTTCTCCCCGTCACCGCCGAAGAACTGGATGCCATCGAAGCCTTCCTGATGCCGCAAATATTGCGCCTGCTGGAATCAAGCGCCAGCAAGCAAGATGACTCGAAACGGCCCCAAACAACTGCGATAGTGCCGGAAAATGAGGGGGCACTGTCATGAAACTTCTCAATCGCACGACTCTGGATGCGAAAAACACTGACAGCTTGCGCGTTGCCCTCTACCTGCGCGTCTCGACAGGCCGCCAGGCCGAGAACGACCTTTCTATCCCCGACCAGCGGCGACAGGCGCAGGAGTTTTGCAAGGCACGTGGCTGGCAAGTTGTCATTGAGTTCGTCGATGCCGGCCTTAGCGGAACCGACGACCGCCGTCCCGAGCTGCAGCGCCTGCTCGACCTCGGGGCGGGCGGAGACTCTCCCTTCGATGTGGTTGTTGTCCACTCTTTCAGCCGCTTCGCCCGCGACCATTTCGCGCTCGAATACCATGTCCGCCGCCTGCGCAAGAACGGCGTCAAGCTCGTCAGCATCACCCAAGACCTCGGTGATGACCCGATGAGCGTCATGGTCCGGCAGGTCTTCGCCCTGTTCGACGAGTACCAGTCCAAGGAGAACGCGAAGCACGTTCTCCGCGCCATGCAGGAGAATGCCCGGCAGGGCTTCTGGAACGGCGCTGCCGCACCGTATGGATACGCCATTGTGGCTGCGGAGCAGCGGGGAGCAAAAACCAAGAAGCGCCTCGCCATTGATGCCGTGGAGGCAGAGGTGGTGCGGCTCATGTTCCGCCTTGTCCACGAAGGCAACGGCACGAGCGGCCCTCTCGGCGTCAAAGCCCTTGCCTGCTACCTGAATGAGCGTGGCTACCGCACACGTCGTGGTGCGCGGTGGGGAATTGGCCCTCTGCACGCCCTCCTGACCAGCCCGACCTACAAGGGGGAGTATCGCTTCAACCGCAAAGTCTGGAAGACAAAGGAAGACAAGCCTGAAGCCGACCAGATCATTGTGGCAGTCGACCCCATCATCGACCCGGCCCTTTTCGACGTCTTGCAGGCCCGCCTGAAATCCCGCAACCCGAAACAGACGCCGCCGCGCGTCGTCACCGGTCCCATTCTCCTGACGGGCCTTGCGACCTGCGCCAGCTGCGGCGGCGGCATGACACTGCGCACGGGTAAGTCGGGGCGCTACCGCTATTACACCTGCGCCACCTGCGCCCAGCAGGGAAAGTCTGCCTGCCCGGGCCGGTCCATCCCCATGGACAAGCTCGACCAGATCGTCACCGACCAGCTGAACGCATCCTTGTTCACGCCGGAAAGGGTCCGCGCCATCCTTGGCGGCCTGATTGCCCGTCAGGCCTCGCGCAGCGAAGACCATACGCAGCGCCTCACGGCCCTCCAGAACAAGGTGTCAGATTGCGAAAGCCGCCTGTCCCGGCTTTACGAAGCAATCGAGAACGGCATCGCTGACGCTTCTGACCCGACACTCAAAGACCGCCTCGCATCCCTCAAGGCTGAACGCGACCAAGCAAAGGCTGCCAAGGACCGCGCCTTCGCCGAGCTTCAGCCCGAGACCAAAATCACAGAAGAGAAGATCAGCGCCTTCGCCGCCCTCATGCGCGAAAACGTGGCAAACGGCGCCATCCCATTCCGCCGCGCATACCTGCGCTCTGTCATCGACCAGGTCGAAGTCGACGACACAGAAATCCGCATCCACGGACGGCGGGACGTTCTGGAGCGGCTTGTGATGGGTAGCGGGGCTACTCCGGCAGGAGTGCCCAGTTTTGTTCGTAAATGGCGCACCCGAAGAGATTCGAACTCCTGACCCCCAGATTCGTAGTCTGGTGCTCTATCCAGCTGAGCTACGGGTGCGTGCCTAAGCGGTGAACCGCTTGCGTGGCGATCCTCTAAAGGGTCCT
>Ga0209281_1000307_pt1 | contig 87401 bp, 84 predicted proteins | sample MedtruBG_FD_187514 | JGI IMG/M metagenome (GOLD analysis project Ga0209281, IMG submission 187514) | Root nodule microbial communities of legume samples collected from California, USA - Medicago truncatula BG (SPAdes) (version 2) | ecosystem: Host-associated > Plants > Roots > Nodule | place...
CCCGGCCCGGAGGGTTGGGCCTGAAAGGGGCCGCCGGCGTCGTTGCAAATGCTCACCGGGGATGACCCCGGTTCCGCTTTGCGCCTATCCGGCGGCCCCTTTCAGGCCCAACGCGAGCCCTTCTCTCTGCCGCCCAGGCTCCTAGAAGTCGGCGAGCCGAACGCCGTCGACCGTCACGATGCGGTCGAGGCGGATCGACTCGCCGGAGTCGAGTGTCATGTACTCGACCCCGTCTCGTCCGAAGAGGTCGGCGATCACCGCCGATACCTCGTGCGGCGTGCCGTCGTCGCCGAGGTAGACGACCGGGGCGCGGCGGGCTGTCGTCGCGAGCGACTCCAGCACGTCGTGGAATTCACAGCTGATCGGTTGGTACGGTTCGGACGGCATGCGCGCCTCACTTCAGGTGGGTGTCGAAGAACGCGAGCGTACGCCCGTCGGCGAGGGCCGCGGCGGCCGCGTCGTGGTGCTGTCCACCGTGGCGGGCGAAGGCGTGGTTGCAGCCGGGGTAGTCGTGGATCTTCACCTGCGGGTGGACGTCGAGGGCCGCGTGGATGGCCTTCTGCGCGTCCTTCGAGATGTATTCGTCCTCGCCGGCCAGGTGCATCAGCAGCGGGGTTTTCAGCGACCGGGCCTCGTCGACGTAGCGCTCGGTGCCACCGCCGTAGTAGGCCACCGCCGCGTCGGCACCGTGTTTCGATGCGGTGCGGAAGGTCATCAGCCCGCCGAGGCAGAAGCCCATGAGCCCGGCCTTGCCGGAAGCGCCCGGCAGCGACCGCGCTTGCGCGAGCGTGGCGGCGGCGTCCTCCACACCCTGGTCGAAGTCGAAGGCCTGGTACAGCGAGAAGCCCTTTTCCCATTCGGCCTGCGTGCGGTCGGACAGGTCGATGCCGGGCTCCAGGCGCCAGAACAGGTCGGGGCACACGGCGATGAACCCCTGCGACGCGAGGGTGTCGCAGGTCTCGCGCATGTCGGCGTTGATGCCGAAGATCTCCTGCATGACGACGACGGCCGGGGCCGGCGTTCTGCTCGCCGCGGGGCGGGCGAGGTAGGCGCCGAAGGCGCCGTCGGGGGTGGTGATGGTGATGCGTTCGCTCATGGCGGCTCCTTCGGGATGGGCCTTCAGGATGCTGCGGCGCCCCGCCGCGGTCATGTCCCCCAGGATGCGCCCGGGACCTGTGCGAAGGAGGGGGGCGTCAGTAGTCGTAGCGGGCGGTGAACATCAGCGTGCGCGGCGGGTTGTAGTAGACGGCGTGCACGCCGTAGACCGGGATGCGCGTGTGCAGCAGCGCGTACGACTTGTCGAACAGGTTGCGCACGCGCATCGAGAAGGTCCAATGGCGCGATGCGTCGATGTAGTTCGCGCCGAGGTTCACGTAGGTCTGGTCCGGCGCCTTGAGCTCCGGCGTGTTCGCGACGTCGGTGTACTGGCTCTTCAGGTACTGCAGTGTCGCGTCGAGGTTGGCTTCGGCACCGCTCGCGAACGGCTGGCGGTAGCTGATCGTGGTGCCCAGCGTGACCGGCGGTGCGTTCGGCAGGTCGTTGCCCACGTAGTCGCGCGAGGCCTGGCCCGTCGGGTTCGCGAACTCGTCGAAGCGCGACTTCAGCAGCTCGAGCGACAGGGTCCAGTCGACCTGGGCGTTCAGCTTCGCGGCCATGTCGATGTCGACGCCGTACGTGCGGGCCTTGCCGGCGTTCACGAGCACGGCGTCGGGCACCGTGACGCCCCCGATCACGAGGTTCGTCAGCGCCGCGAGGTAGTCGCGGTAGTCGTTGTAGAAGAACGCGACGTTCGCCGAGAGGCGGCCGCCGAGGAACCGGCCCTTGGCGCCGCCCTCCCACGTGGTGACCCGTTCCGGGTCGGTGGGGGTCTGCGCCGAGATCACCGATTCCGCGGCGCGGTTGTAGCCGCCGAACTTCGCGCCCTGCGCGAGGCTCGTGTAGAGGTACAGATCGGGCGACCACTGGTGGTCCACGCCCAGGCGTGGCAGCAGCCCGGTGTCCGACGTCGACAGCCCGTCCACCGAGTAGACCGGCACGAGCGTGCCCGTGTTGTCGGTGCGGGCGAACGCGTTCGCGGCCTTCTGCCGCGTGTGGTACAGGCGAAGGCCGCCGATCACGCCGGTGCGTTCGTCCACCGCCTGGCGGGCCTGGCCGTACAGCCCGAGGTCCTGCGTCTCCTGGTGCGTGCGTGCATCCGAGTGCACGAGGCCCGCGGCGGGGTAGGCGTCGACCCCGCGCTGGAAATCGAAGCGGTCGGACACGAACATCGTGCCCACCGTCCACTGGCGTTTCGCGTCGCGGCCCTGCAGCTGGAACTCCTGCGTGAAGGCCTGCTGCTCGATGCGCTGCGACATCACGTACTGCGGTGTCGCGAGCCCGCCGAAGTCGGCGACCGTGGGATCGTCCGTGTAGGCCCGGTAGCCGGTGACCGAGCGGAACTTCAGGCCGTCGCCGAGTTGCGACTCGACCTTCAACGAGGCGCCACCGGCCTGGCGTTCGAATGCGCCGGGGCCGGCCGGGGTGTAGGTCACGCGGGGCGGGCCGCCGGCGGGGAAGTTCGCGGTGTGGGTGTCCGAGCCGTCCTTCAGCCCGTCGATGGCGAGCACGGCGCTGGTGGTGTCGCTCGCGGCCCAGCGCAGCTTCGCGCGGAACTGGCTGGCGTCGATGCGGTTGACGTCGGTCTCGAGCGTCGCGTTGCGCGCGTAGCCGTCGTTCACCTTGCGCGAGAACGCGATGCTCGCCGACAGCGGCCCGTCGCCCAGGGGGCCGTTGGCATAGCCGCGTGCCTCGAAGGCGTCGAGGTTGCCGACGCCCAGGGACAGCCAGGCGTTGGTGTCCGCCGACGGGTCGATCGAGATGTAGCGCACGGCGCCGGCGGTGGCGTTCTGCCCGTACAGCGTGCCCTGGGGCCCGCGCAGCACCTCGATGCGTTCGATGTCGGGCAGGTCCCACAGCGCGGTGGCGTAGCCCCGGATGAGCGGCACGTCGTCGATGTAGATGCCCACGGCCTGCGCCATCGCCGGCGACGAGACCCCGACGCCGCGGATGCCCACCGCCTGCGGCATGTTGCTGAAGCCGTTGGGCACGGACACGCCGGCCACCAGGCCCACGAGGTCGTTGAGCTGCGTGATGCCCTTGCGCTCGATCTCCTTCGAGTCCACCACGCCCACCGACACGGGGGTCTTGCGCAACACGTTCTCGACCCGCTCGGCGGTGACGGTGACCTCCGGGAGCGAAACCGGTTCCGCCGCGCCCTGGGCCGCGGCCCAGGGCGCCAGCAGGGACGCGCAGCCGGCGGCGACGGACGAGGGAAGGAAGCGACGGGGCACGGTGGCGGTCATGGTGGCGTTCGGGGCAGGCAAGGGGGCGGCGCACGGCGTTCTGCGCCGGGCGGCATCATGGCGGAGGGCGGGTGTCAATCGCCGTGAAATCTTGTGAAGGGCGTGAAACGCCACGCCCTTCACACGTTTCACGGCGTCCTTCCGCGGGCGTTCAGCTGGCGAGCGGAAGGGGCTGGCTGAACGCCACCGCGGCGAACGGCCGGCCCGTGTCCTCGGGGATCCGGCTGTCGTGCGACGGGGTGTCGTCGACGAGGCCGCGGCCGGCCGCCACCGTGACCGCGTGGGTGCGGCTGCGGGCGTCGAGCTTGCCCATGATGGCCTTCACGTGGGCCTTCACGGTGCCCACCGCGATGTCCAGGTCGGTCGCGATGGCCTTGTTGCACTGGCCCCGCGCCAGCAGGCGCAGCACGTCGACTTCCCGCGACGTGAGCGACTCGCGCGTGAGGCTGTCGGCCATGCGCTGCGCCACGGTCATGCACAGGTAGCGTGCGCCGTTGCCCAGGGCCCGCACGCAGCGCACCAGTTCCTCGGTGTGGCAGCTCGTCAGCAGGTAGCCGTGCACGCCCGATTCGAGTGCCTGGCGCACCTCGTGTTCGCGGTCGTGCACCGTGACCACCATCAGCCGCGTGGGCGCGGGCCGGCCCGGTCGGGGTGCCCGCGTGCGGGCCTCGGCGGCCAGGCGCAGGCCGCTGCGGTAGTCGGCGATGACGACGTCGGCCGGGCCGGTGTCGACCGGGCGGACGTCGATGCCGGGCTGGGCTTGCAGCGCGTGCAGGGCGCCGGCCGCGATCAGCGGTTCGGCGTGGTCGATGTGGACGATCAGGGGGCGGGATGCAGTGGGGTCCATGGGTTCTTCTCCTGTCTCGCGGGCCGTGCGGATGCGTGACGACGCATCCCGGGACCGCCGGGGGCTTGTCGGTTCTTCTCGGTGTGGCGGGAAGAACCCGAAACTGCCGGGAGGTCCGACCACATGGACAAATGATCGGCGGCGGTCTCTCGGACCGCACGTGAAAAACGGTGAATCGGCGAGAGGGTTCCGTTCAGCCGAGCAGCGTGCGCGCTTCACGGAGGTCGGCGGTGCCCTCGCCCTGCGTGAAGCGGTCCAGCACCGCGGCGAGCGCCGCGAGGTGCGCCGGGGACCGGTTCCATCGGGTGAGGCTGGTGGCCGTGCGCAGCTCCCACGACAACGCCCCCTGGGCCCGCGCGACGGCGAGGGAGCGGTCGAACAGCGCACGGGCGGCGGCGGTGTCCCCCTTGGCGAGGTGCCGTTCCGCCACCCGCCGGAACACTTCCGCGGCGCCCCAGCCCACGTCGCCGCGGTCGTTGCGGGCGAAGGCCTCGGGGGTCGCGAACACGTCGGAGACGGTGGCGAGGGAGTCCAGTTCCTTCAGGCTCCCGGGCTTCACCTCGGGGACCGGTGTGCCGGGGTCGTCGATCCGCGCGAGCGCGATGCCGTAGTGGCGCGCCCACGACTGCCAGTACGGCGACGAGTGCCGCCGCGCATGGTCGGCGAGGCGCTGCACGTGGTGCCGGGCCGCGTCCAGGTCGCCCCGCCACAGCGCGAGGGGACACAGCGACGACCCGAGCATCTGCGCGAGGGCATAGGGGTTCTCGGACTCGGCCAGCGCGAGCCCGGCCTCCGCGACGGCCCAGGCCTCGTCCACCCGGCCCTCGATCCACAGCGAACGCGACAGCACGATGCGCATCGCCACGCCGCGCGGGCTCAGCATCACGTAGCTGAGCGGGGCCCGGTCCGTCGGCGCGTCGAGCACCCGCTCGACGAGCTGCCGCGAGCGGGCGTGTTCGCCGAGGTAGTGCGAGGTCATGCCCACGAGGCGGTCGGCCATCAGCCGGGCCATCGGGTTCTCCGATTCGTCGGCGAGGCGCCCGATGGCGTGCGCGGCGGCGAGCGCCGCGTGGTACTCGCCGGTGCCGTATGACCGGCTCCACACCCCGTGGAACGGAGCGATGCGGTGGGTGGGGTCGCCGAGCTGGTCCGCGAGGTGGCGGGCCCGTTCGAAGCCGGCGGCGGCGTCGACAGGGGCGACCGACTGCGAGCCGAGCATGCTCCGCGTGGTGAGCAGGCGCAGCTCCATCGCGGGATCCTGCACGTGCCCCAGCGCGCGGTCGACCCACGGGCGGTACTCGTCGAGCAGGCCCATCTCGCCCATCAGCAGCGTGGCCATGCCCGTCAGTTCCACACCCAGCAGGACGGCGTCGGGCTCGGAGAAACACCAGGCGACCGCGGCGCGTACATCGTCGACCAGCCGGGCGTGGGCCAGGAGCCAGTCGCGGCGAGGGGTGTCGTACCGCACACGCTCGGACTGCGCCAGCACGTGTTGGAGATGCCGGGCGTGGCGGACGTGGGCGTCGCGGGCATGGGGGCCGGCGGCGAGTTTCTCTGCGGCGTAGTCGCGTGTGCTGACGAGCAGGCGGTACAGCGGCGCGGTGCCGCGGCCGTCGGGCGACACGAGCGATTTCGACACCAGGTTGAGCACGGCCGCCGTGCGGTCCTCGCCGGCCACCGCCACGGCGGCGTCGAGCGGGAACGCGCTGCGGAACACCGAGAGCCGGTGCAGCGTGTCCCGCTCGGACGGGGGCAGCAGGTCGTGGCTCCAGTCGAGCATCGTGCGCAGCGTGCGGTGGCGCGGCTGCGTGGGCCGGCGGCCGCTGCCCAGCAGCCGCAGCCGGCCGCCGAGCTGCCGGGCGATGTCCGCGAGGCCGAGCGTTTCCACGCGCGCCGCGGCGAACTCGATCGCGAGCGGGATGCCGTCGAGGCGGCGGCACAGGTCGCGCACGAGCGGTGCGTTGCCGTCGTCCAGCGTGAACGAGGTGGCCCGTTCGACGAACAGCTGCACGGCCGGCCACGCGAGCGCGCCGGTGGCGGTGAGTCCGTCGCCGTCGGGCGGGATGTCGAGCGCGGCCACGCGGTGCACCGACTCGCCCTCGGCCTGCAGCGGCTCGCGGCTGGTGGCGAGGATGTGCACCGAGGGTGCGAGGCGCAGCAGCTGTTCGGCGAACGCGGCGACGGCCTCGACGAGGTGCTCGCAGTTGTCGATCACGAACAGCAGGTGCCGGTCGTGGAGGAACGCGGCGAGCGGCGGCAGCGGATCGTCGAGGGGGACGGACAGGTCGAACAGCGCGGCGACCGCGGCCGGCAGCAGCCGCGGGTCGGCGACCGAGGCGAGGTCGACGAAACGCACGCCGTCGCGCCACAGCGGCAGCACCGCCTCGGCGAGCGCGAGCGCGAGCGTGGTCTTGCCCATGCCGCCGGGGCCGGTGATGGTGACGAGGCGGCGCGAGGGCACCTGGGCGGCGAGGTGGCGCAGCGCGTCGTCGCGGCCGAACAGCCGGGTGATGCGGGCGGGCAGGTTGTGCGGCGCGATGGGCACGGGCGCCGCCGCGTGCACCGGGGCCACGAATCGGTAGCCGCGGCGGGGCACGTTGCGGATGAAGCGGCCCTCGGCGGGGTCGTCGCCCAGCGCCTTGCGCAACGCGGCGATGTGCACCCGCAGGCTCGTCTCGTCGACCACCGAGTCGGGCCACACACGTTCGGTGAGCTCGTCGCGGCTGACGACGTCGCCGGCGCGTTCCAGCAGCGCGATCAGCAGTTCGGTGGCGCGTCCGCCGAGCGGCACGCGCCGGTGGCCGTCGAGCAGCAGGCGTTCGGCGCGCAGCAGCCGGAACGGGCCGAAGGCCCAGGCCGTCTCGTGGTCCCGCGTGCCCTGTGGCGACATGGTCCTTCCCGCCTCGACGTGGTGTGTGTGGGTGACGTGTGCCGGTGGGTCCGCCTCCGGCTGGCGGGCGCCATTCTACGGAGGCGCCCGGAGCGCATAAGCAAACGCGCAGAACTTCGTTTCCCGCGTGCTGCCGAACCCGTACTGTTCCGGCATCCCGTCACCCGAATGCCAGAGGCCGTCCATGTCCGACTCGTTCCCCGGCGCGCTGCGCCGCCGCCACCTGCTGCTCGCCAGCGCGGCCGCCCCCTTCGCCTCCGCGTTCGCGGCCGATTCCGAGAAGGTGCGCATCGGCTTCCAGAAGTCGTCCACGCTGACGATCCTGCTCAAGTCGCGCGGCACGCTCGAGAAGGCGCTGGCGCCGCTCAACGTGTCGGTGCAGTGGCACGAGTTCACGTCGGGCCTGCCGTTGCTGGAAGCGCTGAACGTGGGCGCGGTGGACCTGACCGCCGACGTGGCCGACGCAGTGCCGCCGTTCGCACTCGCCGCCGGCGCGAAGCTCACGTACTACGCGATCGAGTCGCCGTCGCCGCAGGCCCAGGCCATCGTCGTGCGCAAGGATTCGCCCATCACGAGCCTCGCCCAGCTCAAGGGCCAGAAGGTCGCGTTCGCGAAGGGCGCCGGCGCGCACTACCTGCTGCTCGAGGCGCTGGCCCAGGCCGGCCTGTCGATCAAGGACATCGAACCCGCGTACCTCACGCCCGCCGACGGCCGCGCCGCGTTCGAGAACGGCAGCGTCGCCGCGTGGGTGATCTGGGACCCGTTCCTCGCCGCCGTCCAGCGCCAGTCGAACGCCCGCATCCTGCAGGACGGCGGCAAGCTGTCGGCCTACCGGCGGTTCTACCTCGCCGCGTCGCCCTACGCGCAACGCCGGGCCGACGTGCTCAACACCGTGTTCGCCGAACTGAAGAAGGCGGGCGAATGGGTCAAGGCCAACCCGGGCCCAGCCGCCGAATGGCACGGCCCGGTGATCGGCCTCGACGCCGCCACGGTGGAGGCCGCGAACCAGCGCCGCTCGTACCGCGTCCAGCCCGTGGACGCGGAGGCGCTCGCCGAGCAGCAGCGCATTGCCGACGCCTTCGTGCAGGCGAACATCATCCCGCGCAAGGTGGCGGTGGCGGAGTCGCCTGTGTGGAAGCCCGCGTGAGCCCGGGCCGCTAACATGACCGGATGACCTCACCCCGCCACGATCAGGTGACCGCGCTGATGCGGGCCGCCGCCGCCGACCTCATCGCCCCCCGCTTCCGCCGCCTGCAGCAGGGCGACGCGATCGAAAAGGCCCCGGGCGAGTGGGTGACCACGGTCGACCGCGAGGTCGAGGCCCGGCTGACGCCCGCGCTGCGCGCGCTGGTGCCGGGGTCGCGGGTGGTGGGCGAGGAACAGTGCGCCGCCACGCCCGAGCTGCTGGACCAGCTGGACGACGGGGTGGTCTGGCTCGTCGACCCGCTCGACGGCACGAACAACTTCATCGCGGGCCGCGAGCCGCTGTCGTCGATGGTCGCGCTGCTCGAAGGCGGCGAGACGGTGGCGGCGTGGATGCTCGATCCGCTGTCGGGCGTGATGCACCACGCCGAACGCGGGCAGGGGGCGTGGCGCGATGGCGAACGGCTGCGGGCGCCCGAGGGACCCGGGCTGCGCCGGGCCGTCGTCAAGACACGGTTCCTGCCCGAGGACCACAAGGCCCGCGTGGCGTCGTCGGCCGGCATCGAGGTGCTCCCCGGGGTCAACTGCGCGGGTGCCGAGTACCCGGCGGTCGCCGCGGGCGGCTTCGACGCCGTGCTGTACTGGCGCACCCTCGCGTGGGACCACGCGCCCGGCACCTTGTTCATCACCGAGGCCGGTGGTCACGCGGCCCGCTTCGACGGCACGCCGTACCGCGCGGGTGACCGGCGCCCGGGCCTGCTGGTGGCGCGCAGCCGTGCGGTGTGGGACACCGCCGCGGCCGCCTGGGGCTGACGCCGCCGTGCCATGGTGAGATGATGGTCGCCCGACCCTGATCGAGACGGAAGTCATGTCCGACTGGCATCTCCCCGGCAGCCCCGCCATCGCCGTGCCCCGGCCCGCGGCGCTCGGCCTGTTCGTCGACCGGCTGGACCAGCTGCTGTCGCGCGGCGCCGCCGAGCCGGAGGTGCTCGCCTCGGGCAGCGCCTGGCTCGCCGAGCTGATCGCGTCCGACGACTGGCTGCCCGAACCCTGGAGCCGCCCCGGCGAACGCTACCGCCAGTACCCGCTGCACGTGGACCCGGCCGGCCGCTTCTCGGTCGTGTCCTTCGTGTGGGGCCCGGGTCAGGCCACGCCCATCCACGACCACCTGACCTGGGGCCTGATCGGCGTGCTGCGCGGCGCCGAGTTCTCGCAGGGCTCCACTTCGCGGGCCGCCACGCGATGGTGCCGTCCGGGGCACCGGTGCGGCTCGAGCGCGGGCAGGTCGATGCGGTCTCGCCGAACATCGGCGACGTGCACCAGGTGCGCAACGCGTTCGACGACCGGGTGTCGATCAGCATCCATGCGTACGGGGCCGACATCGGCCGGGTCGAACGCGCCACGTATTCACAGGACGGCACACCCACGCCGTTCGTTTCCGGTTACTCGCAGATCCCATGAGCATTCCCACCGTCACCCCCGCCCACGTCCGTTCCACGCTGCTCGCCCGCGAGGAGATCGCCCTGCTCGACGTGCGCGAGGAGGATCCGTTCGCGCAGGCCCACCCGCTGTGGGCCGCGAACCTGCCGCTGTCGAAGCTGGAGCTGGAGGCCTGGGGACGGCTGCCGCGGCGCGACGTGCCCCTCGTGGTCTACGACGACGGCGAAGGTCTGGCGCTGCGCGCGGCGACCCGGCTGCGTGCCCTCGGCTACTCCGACGTGTCGCTGCTCGCGGGCGGCCTGGCCGGCTGGCGCGACGCGGGCGGCGAAGTCTTCCGCGACGTCAACGTGCCCAGCAAGGCCTTCGGCGAACTGGTCGAGTCCGAGCGCCACACGCCGTCGCTGTCGGCGCCCGAGGTGAAGGCACTGCTCGACGCGAAGGCCGACGTGGTGGTGCTCGACGCGCGCCGCTTCGAGGAGTACCAGAACATGTCGATCCCGGGCGGCATCAGCGTGCCCGGGGCCGAGCTGGTGCTGCGCGTGCGCGACCTCGCGCCGGACCCGGCCACGCGCGTGATCGTCAACTGCGCCGGCCGCACGCGCAGCATCATCGGCACGCAGTCGCTCGTGAACGCGGGCATCCCGAACCCGGTGGCGGCGCTGCGCAACGGCACCATCGGCTGGACGCTCGCAGGCCAGTCGCTCGCGCACGGCCAATCGCGCCGGTTCGCCGACGTGCCCGCGGGCGACCGCGCGGCCGCACGGGCTTCGGCCGACGACGTGGCGCGCCGCGCGGGCGTGGCCGTCATCGACGACGTGCAGCTGGCGGCCTGGCTCGCCGAGGCCCACCGCACCACCTATTGCCTCGACGTGCGCACGCCGGAGGAATACGCCCGCGGCCACCGCCGCGGGTTCCGCGGCGCGCCAGGCGGCCAGCTGGTGCAGGAGACCGACGTGCACGCCCCCGTGCGCGGCGCGCGCCTCGTGCTGACCGACGACGACGGTGTGCGGGCCCGCATGTCCGCCTCGTGGCTCGCGCAGATGGGGTGGAATGTGGCCGTGATCGACGGCCTGGGCGGCGACCTGGAGACCGGCCCCGACGTGGCGCCGCGGCCGGACACTCCCGTGGTGCGCGGCGTCGCCCCCGTGACCCTCGCCGACTGGCTCACCACCGGCGACACCGCGGTGATCGACGTCACTGCCAGTGCGAACCACGTGGCGCGCCATGTCGCGGGTGCATGGTGGTCGCCGCGCTCGCTGCTGCCCGAGGCGCTGAAGGTCATCCCGCCCGCCCGCCGCTGCGTGGTCACGTGTGGCACGAGCCTGCTGGCCCGTTTCGCGGCCGACGACCTGAAGTCGCTGACGGATGCGGAGGTGTGGGTGCTGGAAGGCGGCAACACCGCGTGGTTCGCCGCCGGCCTGCCGGACGAGCAGGGCGAGGCGCGGCTGGCCGCCCCGCGCATCGATCGCTACCGCCGTCCGTACGAGGGCACCGACAACGCCCGCGAGGCGATGCAGGCGTACCTCGACTGGGAGTTCGGTCTGGTCGCACAACTCGGTCGTGATGGCACCCATTTCTTCCGAGTGATCTGATCGGCTGTTCCGATCTGCAATCATCCCGGGGTCTTCGCAGTCCTGCAGTTCCCTTTCATGATCCCGAATGATCCCGTTCTCCGGAACGACTGGTTCCCCGTCGCGTGGGCCGATCAACTCGCTCCCGGTGCTTCGGTGCCCGTGCGGCTCCTCGACGAGGAATTGGTGCTCTGGCGCCGCGCCGATGGCTCCGTGCACGTGTGGGACGACCGCTGCCCGCACCGCGGCGCGAAGCTGTCCCTCGGCCGTGTCGTCGACGACACGCTGACCTGCCCATACCACGGCTGGCGTTTCGACGGCGAGGGACGCTGCGTGCTCAAGCCGGCGCAGCCGTCCACGCCGTGCCCGCCCCAGCCCATGGTGCAGATGTTCCGCGCGCAGGAGCGCTACGGCATCGTCTGGGTGTGCCTCGGCAAACCGGCGCACGACGTGGTGCCGTACCCCGAGTTCGCCGACACGCGGCTGCGCCACATCCAGGCCGGGCCGTACACGGTGAACGCGTGCGCGCCGCGCGTGGTCGAGAACTTCATCGACATGGCCCACTTCTCGTTCGTGCACGAGGGCATCCTTGGTGCGGCCGGTGACACCGAGGTGCCGCCGTACGACGTGGAGGCCTTCGTCGACGATTCCGGCGAAGCCGGCGTGCGCGCGGTGGGCATGCGGGTCAGCCAGCCGCGGGCCAACCTGCAGGCCGAAGGTGCGTCGGACGTGGTCTACGGCTACCGCATCTCGCGGCCGCTGTCGGCCATCCTCACCAAGCAGGTGGTGGGCACCGAGGTCGCCGAGGCCATCACGCTGTTCATCCAGCCGATGACCGAGACCGAGTGCCAGGTGTGGATGATCTTCTCCGGCATCCGCTCCCCGGAGCCCGACGAGGCCGTGCGCGACTTCCAGGACACGGTGTTCGCGCAGGACCGCCCCATCCTCGAGTCCCAGCGCCCGAAGCGCCTGCCGCTCGATGCGCGGGCGGAACAGGCGCAGCGGGCGGACCTGCTGGCCGCGCACTACCGGAAGTTCCTCCGGGAGCGCGGGTTGGTGTACGGGGTGATCCCGGCCTGATCAGTCGCCCAGGTTCTTCTGCAGCCGCGCCAGCAGCGATGCGAGCTGCTCGCGCTCCTCCGGCGTGAAGTCGGCCACCAGCTTCGCCGACAGCTTGCGCCGCTCCGCCGCGATGCCCTTGACCACCTCGCGGCCCTCCGCCGTGAGTTCGAGCCGCAGCTTGCGCCGGTCGGTCTCGTCGGGCACACGCACCAGCAGGCCCGCGTCCTCGACCTGCTGGATCAACCGGTTGATCTGGCCCTTGTCGCGGCCCGTGCGTTCGACGAGGTCGCCTTGCGTGGAGCCCGGGTGCCGGGCGACGTGGTGGAGGATGCGCGCCTCGGTGGGCGCGACCCGGCGGCCGCCCGCCTCGGGCGAGCCGCGCATCACGCGGGCCTTCAGGGCGTGCATCAGCGTGTGGATCTGCTCCATCACGTCGGGAGGGGAATTCGGGGACGTGGCCATCGTGAAGTCATTGTAGTTGACAGTGTCAACCGATCGATCGCATACTTGGTTGACACTATCAACCAATTAACCCATGACCGAATCCCTTCTCGAAGTGCGCCGCGTGCGCCACGAACTCCGCCGCCGCCGCCTTCAGGTGAGCCGCGTGACCCGCCTCAGCCCCCACATCGTCTCGATCACCTTCACCGGCCCCGACCTCGCCGGCTTCACCAGCGCCTCGTTCGACGACCACGTCAAGCTCATGCTGCCGCCGCCCGGCACGACCGAGCTGGTGCTGCCGGAACTCGGTCCCGACGGCCCGTCGTTCCCCGAAGGCGCCCCGCGCCCGGTGATGCGCGACTACACCCCGCGCCGTTTCGACCCGGCCGCGCTCGAACTCGACATCGAGTTCGCGGTGCACGGCGACGGCCCCGCCGCCACGTGGGCCGCGCAGGCGCAGCCCGGGCAGTCCGTGGGCATCGGCGGTCCGCGCGGCTCGTTCCTGATCCCCGAGGCCTTCGACTGGCACCTGCTGGTGGGGGACGACACCGCGCTGCCCGCCATCGCGCGGCGGCTGGAGGAACTGCCCGCAGGCAAGCGGGTCATCGCCGTGCTGGCGGTGGCACCCGAAGACCGCCGCGCGCTGCCGACGAAGGCGGACGTGGCGTGGCACTGGTGCGAGCCGTCGGGCCTCGTCGGCGCGGTGCGGGCGTTGAAGATCCCGGACGGCGCGGGCTACAGCTGGGCCGCGGGCGAGGCGAAGGCCATGGCCACGGTGCGTGAGGTGCTGCTGGGAGAACTGGGCGTGGACCGTTCACGCGTGCGCGCGGCGGCCTACTGGAAGCAGGGTGCGCCCGGGCACCACGAGCGCATCGAGTAGCGCCGCGGGAGGGCGATCAGGGAAGCGTCTGGCCGATCACCTGGTCGCGGCCCTGGGCCTTCGCCTGGTACATGCGCGCATCCGCCACCTTCATCAGTTCCACCACGCTGTTCGCGTGCGCCGGGAAGGTGGCCACGCCGAACGAGGCCGTGAGGCGCAGCGAGGCACCCTCGATGGGGATGCGCACGTCCGCGAGGGTGGTGCGCCAGATCTCCGCGCGTTCGATGGCGCCGTCGTGGCCCATGCCCATCAGCAGCACCGCGAACTCCTCGCCGCCGAGGCGGAAGGCGAGGTCGCCCGAGCGCGTGGTCTCGCCGAGCAGGGCGCCCACGGCCTTCAGGGCCGCGTCGCCGACGGGGTGGCCGTGGTCGTCGTTGACCCGCTTGAAGTGATCGATGTCGAGCATCACGAGCGACAGCATCGCGCCCTGGCGCCGCGCCCGCTCCATCTCGCGTTCGGCCACCTCGACGAAGTGGCGGCGGTTGTGCACGCCCGTGAGTTCGTCGCGGATGGCCTGCTCGCGCATCTGCGCGTGCAGCGCCTGGATGTGGGCGAGCTGGGCTTCGAGCCGCTCGTTGGCGCGGCGCAGGTCCTGCTCCGCGCGCTTGCGCTCGGTCACGTCGCGCGTGATGCCGAAGTAGCCGATGTGCACGCCCGCGTCGTCGAACACGGGCACCGAGACCGTCTCGATCCACAGCCGCGCGCCGTCCTTGCGGAAGAACTCGCCGGTGTGCCGCAGCGGGTGGATGTGGGCCAGCGGGTTGTCGGGGGTGCCGCGCTGGGCGGCGTGCGTGAGGATCTCGGCGCGGTACTCGGGTGTCATGAACTCCATGACGTTGCGGCCGTGGATCTCCTCGCGTGCGTAACCCATCATGCGGCACATGTTGTCGCTGATGTGGACGAAGTGGCGCTCGACGTCCGTCTCCCAGAAGCTGTCGCCGCTGGCGTTCACCATGGCCAGGAGGCGGGCCTCGGTGATGGGACGCGGATCGGTGGGACGGTCGCTCATGGGGGAACAGGGGGCACGGCAGGGAGAGACGGGGCCGGACCGGCACCGTGGATGCCATTACAACACCGCCGTCGTCGCGACGGCACCCCCGCAGGTGGGGCCAACGGCCCCGCCGAGGCGTGGATCACGGTCCGCGGAGACAATCGTCCGGCACTTCTCCACACCGGATCGATCATGAGCCCCCATTTCCAACCCGTCGCGCTCGAACACGCGAGCCGTCTGATCAACCACGGCCCCACCGTGCTCGTGACCAGCGCCCGCGGCGACCGCCGCAACGTGATGGCCGCGGCGTGGTCGATGCCGGTGGAGTTCACGCCGCCGCGCATCGCGGTGGTGATCGACAAGAGCACCTTCACCCGCGAGCTGGTGATGGCCAGCGGAGCGTTCGCCCTGTGCCTCCCGGGCGCCGGGATCGTGGACCTGACCTACGCGGTGGGCAGCGAAAGCGGTCGCGACACCGACAAGTTCGAGCGGCTCGGCATCACGGCCCGGCCGGGGCCGGTGCTGGGCATGCCCGTCATCGAGGCGGGCTGCGCCGCGTGGCTGGAATGCCGGCTGATCCCCGAACGGCACACGGAGGTCGCGTACGACACCTGTTTCGCCGAGGTGGTCGCGGCCGCCGCGGACGCGCGGGTGTTCTCGAACGGCCGCTGGCACTTCGGTGACGACAACGTGGCGCTGCAGACCGTCCACCACCTCGGGGCGGGCAACTTCGTGCGCGCGGGCGGGGTGCTGCGCGCGGCACCGCGCTAGTCAGCGATCAGCGGCCACCGGCCTCGACCAGGATCTCGTCGCCGCGGCATTCCTTCGAATCGGACGGTCGGGTCGCGGGCAGGTCGGGGCCGAGCATCTGGTCGAGCGAGCCGCCTTCCTTGAAGTCGACGGGCAGCTTCACGCGCACCTCGAACAGCTGCTTGTTCGTGCAGAGCAGCGTGATCGCGTTCACCGCCTGCGGTCGGCCCGTGTCGGCCACCACCCGCTCGTAGAAGGCCTTGCGCGAGATGGCCCCGCCGGCGTTCGTGGCGATGTAGCGGCCGGGGGCGGACGCGTCGAGGGTCTTGACCGCGGCCACGGCGCGGCGGAAGTAGGTGTCGTCGTCCATCGGCGTGCAGGTGCCGTGCTTGTTCCATTCGTGGCGGCCGAAGGCCTGCTCGTACTGGAAGTTGGGCATCCACGGGCGCACGAGCGCCAGGGTGTCGGGCCGCAGGTCCAGCTGGGGCCCGGGGCAGGCGCCGTAGCGGGTGCCGCACGACTGCCGGTTGGGCCACAGGCCGTGCAGCGTGAGGTGGGTCACCACCAGGCGGCGGTCGGCGAGGCGGTCGCACTCGGGTTTCGTCCCCTGGTACTTCACGTGTTCGCAGAAGCCCGGCTGCCACGAGACGGCGAGCACGTAGCTGTCGAACTCGCCGGCGATGTTGCACTGGCCGCCGCCACCGCTGCGGGACGACGCGGCGGCCGCCTCGACGGACGCCGTGCCGCAGTCGGCCGCCACCCAGCGCTGGGACCCGGCCACGTCGATCCGCAGCCAGCGGCGGTCGGGCCCGTTGACCTCGCGCACGGGGTACGCCGTGCCGGGGGTCGTGCGCACATCGCCCGGGTTCGTGCTCTTGCGGAAGGACTGGAAGGCCTCGCACGAGCGGCTGGCGGTGAAGGTGCCGCTGGCGGGTTCGCTGGCGAGGGCCGTGCTGGCGCAGCAGCCCAGCAGCGCGGCCTGCAGGAAACGGGGGAATGAAAAGCGCATGGTGCGGGAGGGGTGGCGGTCGGGTTCGCGGCGGATGCTAACGCGTGCGGGGCCCTGCCGTCGTGGCCTCCCGGTGCGTTCAGAGGAACGCGTGGCCCGAGACCGTGGCCACCCCGAGGGAGCGGTGGGGGCACCGCGACGAGGGGCGGTCGCCCGCCGTCGTGTTCAGCAGGCCGCGCCGCAGGGCCACGTGGGCGGCTTCCGTGCGCGTGCGTGCGTTGAGCTTGCCGAGGATCGCCTTCAGGTGCGCCTTGGCGGTGCTCAGCGCCATGCCCAGGTCGTTCGCAACCCGCTTGTTGCTCCAGCCCGCTGCGACGAGGTTCAGCACTTCGATCTCGCGGCCCGTGAGCGACTGGAAGGACAGGTGTTCGGCAAGGCGCATCGCGGCGGCCTGCGCGAGGTGTCTCTCCCCCCGGTGCAGGGCGAGCACGCCGTCGATCACGTCCCCGGGACTGCACCCGATCAGCTGGTAGCCCAGCACCCCGCGCGCGAGCGCCTGCCGGATGTCGGTTTCGCCGTCGCGGTGGGTGAGCACCATCACGCGGGGCGGATGGTTGCGGTGGCGCGTGGCCTCGGCCAACGCCATGCCCGCTTCGTGATCGGAGATGACCACGTCCGCCGTGCAGGTGGCGCCCGGCCCCGGCCCCGGCCCCGGGGTCGGGGCCGGATCGTCGTCGGCGTGGACACTGAACCGGCCGTCGTTGCGCAGCGCGGCGACCACCCCGAGCCGGAGCAGTGGGTCGCGATGTCGGACCGCGACGACGATCGACGTTCGATGAGATGAGGATGCCACCGTGTGCTCCCGTGGATGAAATTGAAGACGGCCGAAGAATAGGAGGGGTGAACCGGCGCGCCTATCGAGCCTTGGTATAGGTGCCCTTGTCCCTGTGCACTACGGTCTGCCGTTGGAAGGGATCGCGCTCCCGCCCGGCGCTAACATCTCGCTCCAGCACCAGATTCAGGGAGGGAACCCATGCGCACGCTGTCCATCGCCAATGGCGAACTGTGGCTGCACGCCGAAGGCACGGCCTCGCGGCAGATCGAATCGCCCTTCGCGAAGGAGTTGATCGAACGCGCGGCCCAGAGCCGCCGCAACACCGGCTGGAAACACGCGCCGCGCGAGGAGCAGAGCGGCGTGATCCCGTCGAACAGCCTGTGGGGCCGGCGGTCCGGCGCGGACGCGGGCCCGATGCAGGTGCGCTTCCTCCACGCGTGCCGTGCGGCGGACGACGATTCGCTGTACTACGTGCTGTCGGTGGGCGACACCACCGGTGTGTTCCGCCGCCACCTCGCCGAGGACCGCGAGGTGCGGCTGTTCCACCGCGCGGGTTGGGAGTGCGAGGGCTTCGCCTTCAACGCGGAGGACCGGCGGCTCTTCATCGCATCGCGCAACAGCGACGGCACGGCCCACGTCGAGGTGTACGACGAGGACGGCAACCGCACCGGTGCCATCACCGATGGCGACTGCGTCGACGCGTCGCCGTCGCTCGTGCCCGGCCGCGGCAAGACCGTCGTGTACCAGTCGAGCGGGGTCGCACGCCATGCGCAGGGCGGGCACCTCGTGGCCATCGGGCATGCGTGCATCAACATGCTCGACTATGGCTCGGGCCGGCTCGACACGCTGCTCGACGACCGCCACCACGACTTCGTCGCGCCGCGCATGGACACGCAGGGCCGCCTGTTCGCCATCCGCCGGCCGGCCGACAAGCCGGTGCACCAGCGCGCGGGCACCGCGCTGTCGGACACGCTGCTGATGCCGTTCCGCCTGCTCAAGGCCGTGTTCGGCTACCTGAACTTCTTCTCGATGGTGTACGGCAAGGAGCCGCTGCGGTCGTCCGGCGGCCCGCGCACGCCCGAGCTCGACCAGGACCTCGGGCAGCTGTGGCTGCACGGCCGCATGATCGAGCTGTCGAAGGTGAAGGCCGACCCGCAGCACGGCGGCTTCCTCGTGCCGCGCAGCTGGGAACTGGTGCGCATCGACCGGCCCGGTGACACCCCCGAGGTGCTGGCCCGGCACGTCGCCGGCTTCGACATCGACCCCCGCGGCAACGTGGTGTGGACCAACGGCTACGACATCTTCACGCTGATCGACGGCGCCCGCTGCGGCGTGGCGCGCCAGCAGCAGGTGGCGTCGGTCGCGGTGCTCTGAACCGGCGTCAGTACGACAGCTTCGGGTACCACTTCGGATCACGCCCGCCCGGGGTCAGGTCGAACAGGTGCCAGATCGGCATGAGGTCGACCGGGCCGCGCGGGTCCTGGCCCGGGTCGGACATGTCGAAGCCCATCTCGTCGGCGTAGGTCAGGAAGATGCGGCTGCCTTCCTTCTGGAACACGCAGAAGCCGGCGTTGTCCTCGCCCTTCGCGGGGTCCTCGTCGGCGTAGTCGCGGTTGAAGTCGTTCGCGCCCGACGACACCACGGGCAGGTGCTGCCACCCGCGCTCGCGCTTGAAGGCCACGAGGCGTTCGATGGGCGAGCGGGCGATCACGACGAAACCCACGCGCTGCAGGATGTCGGGCGACTCGCCATCCAGCGCGCCCAGCAGGCACGTGCACATCGGGCACGGGCGCTCGCGCTGCGGGCCGAACATCCAGTTGTAGGTGACGAGGGTGTCGTGCGGGCCGAACAGCTGGGACAGCTTCACGGGGCCTTGTTCACCCACGAACGTGTAGTCCTCCGGCACTTCGCCGCCCAGGGGCAGCGCACGGCGTTGTTCGGCCACGCGCTCGACGTGGCGGCGCAGTTCGATCTCTTCGGCGAGCAGCGCGACACGCGCCTCGCGGTAGGCCGGGGGCTCGTTGGGGAAGCGTCGGCGGGTCAGCGCGGCCAGTTCACGGGCCGGCTTGAGGGTGGGGGTGGGGCTCATCGGATTCTCCTGTGCGACGGGGTCAGGGGAACGGCGGCACGGGGTGCCGTCAAAGATAAGCCAACAGGTTAACTCACGGGTGCCGGCGGCGCCAGCACCCGGCATGTCGCCGAGCGGGTCTTGCGGTCGTCAGACGCCCACCGCGCCCGCGAGCGCGTCGGCCGATTCGCGCAGCGACCGGCGTTCGGCCACCAGCGCGGCCTGGCGCGCCGCCTCGGCGTGGGCCTGGGTCGGCAGGGGCGTCATGGGGGGGACGGGCATTCGCACCGGGGCTTGCCGCGGCGTGGGGGTGGGATGGCTCATGACGTTCATGGCGTTCTCCTTGTTGTGGTGAGGAGATCTTCCCGGTGCGAACGAATCCAGTAAAGCGAATTCCATTGGCAGTTCAATGCAAGAATGTTGCATTGAAAGGCTCGTTTCATGGACATCGCCCTCGCCCGCACCTTCCTCGAGATCGTCGCCGCCGGCAGCTTCCTGCGCGCGGCCGAGCGGCTGCATGTCACGCAGACCGCGGTCAGCGCCCGCGTGCGATCGCTGGAGGACGAACTCGGCGCCCGCCTCTTCGTGCGCAACAAGGCGGGCGCCACGCTGACCCCGGCCGGCGAGCAGTTCGTGCGGCACGCGCGGCAACTCGTGCAGGTGTGGGAGCGCGCGCGCAACCAGGTCGCGGTGCCCGCGGGCCGCAGTTCGGTGCTCGCCATCGGTTGCGAGATGAGCCTGTGGGACCCGCTGCTGCTCGACTGGCTGCTGCGCATGCGCACCGACGCGCCGCAGCTCGCGCTGCGCACCGAGGTGGGTTTCCCCGCGGACCTCATCGAACAGGTGATGGCCGGGTCGCTCGACATCGCGGTGGTGTACGCGCCGCAGCAGCGGCCGGGCCTGCGCATCGAGCTGCTGATCGAGGAGAAGCTCGTGCTCGTCACCACGCGCCGCCGCGGCCGCGCGATCGACCCGGCCGACTACGTGTACGTGGACTGGGGCCCGGAGTTCGCCGCGCAGCACGCGCTCGCGTTCCCCGAGCTCGGCAACGCGGGGGTCATCGCGGGGCTGGGGCCGCTCGGGCGCGAGTACATCCTCGCGGCCGGCGGGTCGGGCTACATCCGGCTCGCGGTGGTGCGCGGCCACCTCGAACACGGCCGCCTGCACCGCGTGCCGGGCGCGCCGGAGTTCCTTTACCCGGCCTACGCGGTGTTCGCCGAAGGGGCCGACGAGGCCGTGGTGCGGCCCGCGCTCGCGGCGCTGAAGCAGGCTGCGAAGGGGGCGATGGCACCGTCCTCTCGGCCCGCGCGCAGGGGTAGCATCGCCGCTCCAGCAAGACGAAGGACCAGAACGTGAAGATCGTGTGCAGTTTCGGGGCCGGCCCGGGCGAGGCCCGGCCGTGGATCGACGACCTCGCACAGGCGCTGCCGGGCGCGGTGGTGGTGGGCGACGAGGGGGATGAAGGGCTGGACGCCGACTACGCCGTGGTGTGGCGCACGTCGCAGGAGTTCTTCGACCGCCACCGCCGCCTCAAGGCCATCTTCGCCGCGGGCGCGGGGGTCGATGCGCTGCTGTCGCTCGCGCTGCCGTCCGGTGTGCCGGTGGTGCGCCTCGAAGACGCGGGCATGGGCGAACAGATGGCCGACTACGTCGCGCACGCGCTGCTCCGGTACTTCCGCCGCTTCGACACGTATGCCGCGCTGCAGGCCGGCCGCACGTGGCAGCCGCTGCCCACTGAACGCAAGGCCGACTGGCCGGTGGGCGTGCTCGGCCTCGGCGCGCTGGGGCAGACCGTGGCGCAGGCCGTGCGGGCCCTGGGCTTCCCGGTGGCCGGCTGGACCCGATCACCGCGCGAGGTGGCGGGCATCGAAACGTTCTCCGGACCGGCCGGCTTCGCACCGTTCCTCGCCCGAACGCGTGTGCTGGTCGACGTGCTGCCGCTCACGGCCGACACCCGCGACCTCATCGACGCCGAGGTGTTCGCGGGCTTGCGTTCGCCGGCGTACTTCATCAACGTCGCGCGCGGTGCGCACGTGGTCGAGTCGGACCTGCTCGAGGCGCTGGCGAGCGGTCACCTCGCCGGCGCGGCGCTCGACGTCTGCCGCGACGAACCGGCGCGGCCGCACCATCCGTTCTGGCGCCACCCGCGCATCGCGCTCACGCCCCACATCGCCGCGATGACGCTGCGGCGCGAGTCGGTCGCGCAGATCGCGTTCAAGATCGGCGCCCTCGAACGATCGGAACCGATCGACGGTGTGATATCGCACGAACGGGGGTACTGATCCTCCGCGAGAGGGGTGCGGGGCCGTCATGCGGAAGTGGTATCGTGGTTCAAACGCAGGGCCTGTTGACACAACGGGAAGGCTCGCGTGACTCGTCAAAAGGCCTCCCGCAAGGCGCGCGGCGCAGCCCAGGCTAACTGCCTGGGCAAGCCGAGCAACGCGGCGGGAGGCCTTTTGACGAGATCACCCTGCGGGCCGGTGCCTGCCAAGGCGCTGGGCCGCGTTGCTCCGCTTGCCCGGGCGCAAGCCCGGGCTGCACGTCGCGCCTTGCCCAGCGCCTTGGCAGGCACCGGCGCGAGCCTTCCCGTTGTGTCAACAGGCCCTAGGAGACCCCATGTTCCGGCTTTCCAGTTCGTTGTCCGAGCCCCGCCGCGAGGCGCTGCGCAATGCCTTGCTCGACACCGTGGACCTCCTGAAGAAACGCCGGGCCTCCGACATCGCCCCGACGGACATCGATGACTACATCGCCCTCGACTGGTTCGAATGGAACGGCGGCAGCCTGCGCCTCACCGACGTGGGGCGCAACGTGTGCAAGCAGGTGACCGCAGGCCTGGCCTGACGACCCTCACCGGCCGGCGCTGACGTAGGGCGCCAGCACCTCCACCAGCCAGTCCATCAGCACGGCCACGCGCCGCGGCAGGTTGCGGCGTCCGGGGTACAGCAGCGACACGGCCATCGGGTTCGCGCGCCACTTCGGCAGCACCTCCACGAGCCGGCCTTCTGCCAGGTGCTGCGTCATGCCCACGAGTGGCGCCTGGATCAGCCCGAGGCCCGCGAGGCACGCCGCTTCGTAGGCATCGGTGTTGTTGACGGTGATGACCCCGTCCATGTCGCGCAGCTTCCAGCCCTTGCCATCGGGGTACTCCCAGCCCGGAGGCCGTGCGTCGAGCGTCTGCGAATAGCGCACGAGGCGGTGTTGCGCCAGGTCGTCCAGTCGCTTCGGCGTGCCGAACGCCTCGAGGTAGGCCGGGCTCGCGCAGTTCACCATGCGCATGTGGCCCACGGGCCGCGCGACGAGGTTGGAGTCGTCGAGCGTGCCGATGCGCAACACGCAGTCGAAGCCGCCGTCGATCACGTCGACGCGCCGGTCGGTGGTGCTCAGTTCGATGGCCAGGCCCGGGTGCAGCGCGAGGAACTCGGGCAGGCGCGGAATCACCGCGGTGCGTGCGATGCGCGTGGGCAGGTCGATGCGCAACCGGCCCTTGAGGCTGCCCGGTCCCTGCTGGAACATCGATTGCACCTGCTCGGCGTCGGCCAGCAGCGCCGCCGCACGTTCGACGAAGGCCTCGCCGTCGGGCGTGAGCCGCACGCTGCGCGTGGTGCGGTGGAGCAGTCGTGTGCCCAGCTGCGTCTCGAGCCCCTGCACCGAGGTCGACACGCGCGCCTTGGGCATGCCCAGCTGCTCCGCCGCGCGCGTGAAGCTCGCCAGTTCCGCGACTTTGACGAAGGTGCGCAGGGCATCGAGTTCCATGGGGTGTTTGTTCTCGCTGGCTGAACGGTGAGATCGGGCCTCGCGACTTTATCCGCAGCGGTGCGTTTCCTACAGTTCATGCACCGACCCACACCCCATCGAGGCACCGACATGAACACCACCACGCACCCCATCACCCTCGTCACCGGCGGCAGCCGCGGCCTCGGCCGCAACGCCGCGCTGGCGCTGGCGGCCCGCGGCCACGACATCGTGCTGACCTACCGCGGCAGCGAAGGCGCGGCGCACGAGGTGGTGGCCGCCATCGAGGCGCTCGGCCGCCGCGCGGTGGCGCTGTCGCTCGACGTGGGCGACAGTGCCTCGTTCCCGGCGTTCGCGGCGCGCGTGAAGCAGGTGCTGGCCGCCACGTGGCAGCGCACGACGTTCGACCACCTCGTCAACAACGCCGGCATCGGCATCCACGCGGCCTTCGCCGACACCACGGAGGCCCAGTTCGACGAGCTGATGCGCATCCAGCTCAAGGGCCCGTTTTTCCTCACCCAGGTGCTTCTGCCGCTGATCGCCGATGGCGGTGCGATCCTCAACGTGTCCACCGGCCTCGCGCGGTTCACGCTGCCGGGCTTCGCCGCCTACGCGGCGATGAAGGGCGGCATCGAGGTGCTCACGCGCTACCAGGCGAAGGAACTCGGTGCCCGCGGCATCCGCGTGAACACGCTCGCGCCGGGCGCCATCGAGACCGACTTCGGCGGCGGCGTGGTGCGCGACAACGCGCAGATGAACGCCGGCATCGCCGCGCAGACCGCGCTCGGCCGCGTGGGCCTGCCGGACGACATCGGCCAGGCGGTGTCGGCGCTGCTGTCGGACGACAGCCGCTGGATCAACGGCCAGCGGGTCGAGGCGTCGGGCGGCATGTTCCTGTGACGGCGGCTTGACAGCTGTCACGTGGTGGACTGCGGGTTTTCCGCAGGTCCGCTATCATCGACCCGTGGCGGGTGCGAACCCGCCGCTGCGTTCTCAGGGCGGGGTGGAATTCCCCACCGGCGGTGATGGCGACTCGTTCGCACAAGCCCGCGAGCGCCCGGCACTCCCCGTGCCGGGGTCAGCAGACCCGGTTGGATTCCGGGGCCGACGGTCACAGTCCGGATGAAAGAGAGCGCGACGTCCTCCATCTCCATGGTGGCTCCCTGTCGGGCGCCGCCCGTGGCGTGGCGGACTCGTGCGCCCTGATTCTGGCCTTTGTCGTTCACTGAAGAACACCATGAATCAGTCTGTTGCCTCCTCCTCCCAACGTCCCCGTTTCGCGTTCGTGCATGGCCAGTGGCATGCCGACATCGTCGAGCGCGCCCTCGAAGGGTTCCTCGCCGAACTGGGTCGCTTGGGGCTTCCCGGCGATGCGGTCGACGTCTTCGGCGTGCCCGGCGCCTTCGAGATCCCGCTGCACGCCAAGCGCCTCGCCGAGACCGGCCGCTACGCCGCGATCGTGGCCTCGGCCCTCGTGGTCGACGGCGGCATCTACCGCCACGACTTCGTGGCCGACACCGTGGTGTCCGCGCTGATGCGCGTGCAGCTCGACACCGGCGTGCCCGTGATGTCGGCCGTGCTCACGCCGCATCACTTCCACGAGCACGAGGAACACCGCCGCTACTTCAGCGAACACTTCGTGAAGAAGGGAGCCGAGGCGGCCGTGGCCGCGGTGCGGACGGTGGAGTCGCTGCGGCGCATCGCCGCCTGATCAGGCCGGGTGTTCGGTCGTCGCCGGCCTGCGCGAGGTGACGATCAACCCGAGCACGATCAGCACACCGCCCGTGATCCCGAGCGGCCCCAGCTGCTCCCCCGCGATGCGCCCCACGATCCCCGCCCACACCGGTTCCAGCGAGTAGATCAGCGTCGCCCGCGTGGCCGACACCACCTGCTGCGCCCAGTTCATGGCGAACTGGATGAAGGCGGTGGCGGCGGCCAGGCCGACGAGGGTCAGCACGAAGGTGGGGTGCATCTCGGGCAGGCCCTCGCCGCGCACCACCGAGACCCCGGCGCAGGCCGTGCCCACGAACACCATCTGCACGAACGCGAGCCGGGTCGGGTCGCAGCCGTGGGCGAAGCGGCTCAGCAGGATGATCTCGAACGCGATGGCGAGTGCCGCCGTGAGGGTGAGCGCCTCGCCGATGCCGAACTGCCAGTCGAGCGCCGTGGGGTCGGCCAGGCACACGGCGCCGGCGAACGCGAGCGTGATGCCGATCCACGCGGCCGGCGACGGCGCACGCTTCTGCCACACCCACTGCACGAGCGGCACCATGGGCACGTACAGCGCCGTGAGGAAGGCCGACTTGCTGCTGGAGATGGTCTCCAGGCCCATGCACTGCAGCGAGTAGCCGAAGAACAGCGCCGTGCCGATGAGCGCGCCCACGCGCAGCTCGTGCGCGGTGATCTTCAGCAGCTTGCCGCGCAGGAACAGCGCGAGCATCAGCGCGGCCAGCCCGAAGCGCACGCCGACCAGCGCGAACGGTCCGCTCCACTGCAGCGCGTGGTGCACGGCGAGGAACGTGCCGCCCCAGAGCATCGTGATGAAAACGAGCACGGCCTCGCGGCGGTGGTGCGTGGCGGGGGCGGCGGGAGCGGGCAGGGTGGCGGAGGTGTTCATGGCGGAGATTGCGCAATAAACTGCGCAAGGCTGGGCAGTATACTGCGCACATGACCGGCAGTTCCCTCGAAGTCCTTCAGCATTTGTCGGGCAACCTGCGCGCCGCCCGCGCCGCGCGGGGGCTGAGCCAGCAGGCGCTCGCCGGCGCGTCGGGCGTGAGCCGCCGCATGCTGGTGTCGCTGGAAGCCGGTGACGCCAACGTCAGCTTCGCCACGCTCGACCGCCTCGCGAGGGTGCTCGGTGTCACGTTCGCCGAACTGATCCGCCCCGCCGCTGGCGGCGAAGCCCCGGTGCTCGCCTGGCGCGGCGAACGCGAGGGCAGCCACGCCACGCTGCTGCAGAGCCACCAGCTGGGCCAGGGTGCGTTCGAGCTGTGGGAATGGCGGCTGGCCGCGGGCGAACGGTACGTGGCCACGACCGACCCCGCGGGGTTCCACGAGATGCTTTACGTCGCCGACGGCACGCTGACGTTGAAGATCGGCCGCCGCAAGCTGGCGCTGGTGGCCGGGCGCTCGCACCTGTTCGCCACCGACACCGGGTACGAATACCTCAACGAGGGGGACGTGCCCTGTGTGTTCCTGAAGAACGTGATCGCGTTCGCAAGCTAGGGTCACCCCGGCGAACGCCGGGGCCCACCGGTCATCCTGCGCACCCGGGGCGCAGTGGATCCCGGCGTTCGCCGGGATGACCGTGTGTCCTTGCCCCCCATTCCTCAACCAGCGATGATGTCCCCATGACCCCCGACGACCTGCTCGACCCGCTGCTGCAGTCCGGCATGAAGGGTTTCCCGCACGGCCAGCGCCTGATGCGCCGCAGCGAAGTGGCCCAGCTCGGCTGGAACGTGCTCGCCGACGACCTGCCCCTGCCGGTCGCGGTGCTCAAGCGCGAGGCGCTGGAGCACAACGTCGCGTGGATGCAGCGGCGCGCGTCGCGCTGGGGGGTGGACCTGGCACCCCATGGCAAGACCACGATGTCGCCGCAGCTCTTCGCGCGCCAGCTCGACGCGGGTGCCTGGGGCATCACGTTCGCCAACGTCACCCAGCTCGCCGTGGGCGTGGCGGCCGGCGTGCGCAACACGCTGATCGCGAACCAGGTGTTCGCCGATGCCGACCTCGCCTGCATCCAGCAGCTGCGCCGGGACCACGCGGGCCTGCGGGTCGTGTTCCTCGTCGACTCGCTCGCGCAGCTGGACCTCGTCGAGGCCTGGCACGCGCGCCGCCCGGCGGCCGGTGCCTTCGAGGCCCTGATCGAAGTGGGCGTGCCCGGCGGGCGCACCGGCGTGCGCACCGCGGCCGAGGGCGAGGCGCTCGCCACGCGGCTGCATGCCAGCACCGCGGTGAACCTCGTCGGCATCGAGTGCTACGAGGGGCTCGGCGCCCGGGGCGACCGTGCCGCCGACGAGGCTTACGCGACCGCGCTGATGGACCGTGTGGAGGCCCTCGCCGTGTTCTGCGACACGGCGGGCCTGTTCGACACCGACGAGGTGCTGATGTCCGCCGGCGGCTCCGCCATCTTCGACCTGGTGGCCGGCCGGCTCGTGCCGTCGCTCGGCCGCGGCGTGCGCGGGCTGCTGCGCTCGGGGTGCTACATCACGCACGACCACGGCTTCTACCGGCGCATGGTGCACGAGGTGGAGACCCGCCTCGGCTGCGTCTGCGACAGCACGCTGAAGCCCGCGCTCGAGGTGTGGGCCGCGGTGCAGTCGTGCCCCGAGCCCGGCCTCGCGATCGTCGCGGCCGGCAAGCGCGACCTCTCCTTCGACATGACGATGCCCATCCCGCAGTTCCGCGCCGTGCGGGGCGCGCGCACCGCGTCGCCCGTGCCCGCCAGCTGGCGCATCGACGCGCTCAACGACCAGCACGCGTACCTGCGGTGGGACGCCGCGGACGAACTGCTCGCGCCGGTGGTGGGCGAACGCGTGGGCCTCGGCATCTCGCACCCCTGCACCACGTTCGACAAGTGGCCGTGGATGCCCGTGGTCGATGCCGACTACCGCGTCGTCGACGCGGTCACCACGCACTTCTAGGCCGACACCTCGGCCAGCAGCCAGTCCCGGAAGTCCCGCATCGCCGGTGTGGGCCGCTTCGACTTCAGCCGCGTGAGCCAGTAGCGTCCCGTGACCACCTCGTGCGCGAAGGGCCGCACGAGGCGTCCGTCGGCGAGGTCCGTCGCGAACATCGCGGGCGGCAGCAGCGCCACCCCCGCACCGGCCGCCGCGGCGGCGGCCATCGTCGTGGACGAATCGAACACGGGGCCGCGCAGCAGCGGGCAGGGCCGGCCGGCGGCCGCGAACCAGTGGGGCCATTCGTCGGCCCGGTACGAGCGCAGCAGCGTCTCGCGCGCGAGGTCGGCGGGATCGCGCAGGCGCTCGGCCACCGCCGGGGCGCACACCGGCGAGAGGGGCGCCTCGAGCAGCGGGTCGGCCTCCGTGCCGTGCCACGCGCCGTCGCCGAACCGCACGGCGAAGTCGAGGCCTTCGCCCGCGAGGTCCACGCGGTTGTTGTTCGTGAAGAGCCGCAGGTCCACGAAGGGATGCAGGCGCCGCCAGGCGTCGAGCCGCGGCATCAGCCAGCCCACGGCGAACGTGCCCACGGCGGCCACGGTGAGCGATTCGCGGAAGCGCCCGTCCTCGAACTGGCCCAGCACGGCGCCGATGCGCCCGAAGCTGTCGGCCAGCACCGGCAGCAGCGCGAGGCCCTCGTCGGTGAGTGCGAGGCCCCGCGGCAGCCGCCGGAACAGCACCACCCCCAGGCGCGACTCGAGGTTCTTCACCTGCTGGCTCACTGCCGTCTGCGTCACGTTCAGCTCGATGGCGGCCTTCGTGAAGCTCAGGTGGCGGGCGGACGTCTCGAAGGCGCGCAGGGCGTTGAGGGGCAGGTGCATGCCGCCATTCTGGCCACCGAGTCCCAAGTTTTTCAATGGGCTCGCCTGAAAAATGCCCGTTTGTCCCCGGGGTGGGGCATCGGTATCGTGCGTCTCCATCGACAACGAAGCAGGAGAAACGAGATGGATCGACGGATGTTCAACGCGGCAGCCGGCCTGGCCCTGGCCGGGTGGAGTCTGGGCGCCAGGGCCCAGAAAACCTCGGGGCTGGCCGAACTGGAGCGCACGGTGGGCGGGCGGCTCGGCGTGGCCGTGCTCGACACCGCGACGGGCCGACTCACCGGCCACCGGCTCGACGAGCGCTTCCCGATGTGCAGCACGTTCAAGTGGCTGGCCGCGGGCAAGGTGCTGCAGCGCGTGGATGCCGGCGAGGAGTCGCTGGACCGCCAGGTGCCGGTGTCGGCCGCCGACATCCTCGACCACTCGCCCACCACCGGGAAACACGTCGGCGGTTCGCTGTCCCTCGGCGAACTGTGCGACGCCACCATCGCGCTCAGCGACAACGCCGCGGCCAACCTCATCCTCGCCACCTATGGCGGCCCGGCCGCGGTCACCGCGTTCGCCCGCTCGGCAGGGGACAAGGCGACCCGCCTCGATCGCACCGAGCCCGCGCTGAACGAGTCCCGCGAGGGCGACCCGCGCGACACCACCACGCCGGCCGCGATGGCTCGCACGCTGCGCGCGGTGCTGCTCGGCGACGTGCTGAAGCCGGCTTCGCGCGAGCAGCTGACCGCGTGGATGCTGGGCACGCAGACCAGCGGCGAGCGCCTGCGAAAGGAATTGCCCCCCGGCTGGCGCCTGGCCGACAAGACCGGCACCGGTTCCAACGGCAGCGCGAACGACGTGGGCGTGTTCTGGCCGCCGAACCGTCCGCCGGTGGTGGTGGCGGTGTACCTGACCGGCGGAAAGGCACCGCTCGAGCGCCGCAACGCGGTGATCGCCGAAGTGGCCAGCAGGTTTCGGGCGGGGGCGTGAAGTTGCCACGGTCGGGCCCCGTCTCGGTGATTTACGTCACGCCAGGGGACGGCGGGCTGCCGCAGAATCGACCGACCCTCACGGCCGATCTGCTCCACCCCGATGCCCGCCGCCCCTGCCGACACCGATCCGGCATTCCCCGAGCGCCTCGACCTCGAGGTGCACCGGCGGATGCTGTGGCTCCAGTGCGGGCTGTTCTTCGCGGTGGGTGCGTTCTACCTCGGCTACCTGGCCCTCGTGGGCTACCCGAACTTCCCGTGGATCAGCCTGACCATCACGGTCTCGTCCGTGGCGGCGCTGGGGCTCGGCCTGTGGACACGCCGGTACCGCAGGGCGCTCGACGGGCTCAACGTCGTGCTGTTCGTCGCCTACGGCGTGGCCACGCTGTTCCAGCTGGGCCTCTATTCGTCTGCGCTGTGGTGGATGGTGCTGCCACCCGTGCTGGCCGTGCTCGCCGGGTCCATGCGGCTCGGGGCGGTGCTGTTCGTCGCGCTGCTCGTCCACACGGTGTGGCTGGCCGCGCAGGACATGCAGACCCCGCGCACGATGGTGATGATCGCCGGCACCGGCCACGCGCAGATGACCATCGCGGTGATCGGCTCGTCGCTCGTGCTGTGCCTGTTCGTGTGCCTGGGCGTGCACTGGAACCAGCGGCTGCGGCAGGCGCTGGCCGAGGCCACGCAGCGTGCGAACGAAGCGGCCGCGGTGAAGGTGCGTTTCCTCGCGAACATGAGCCACGAGATCCGCACGCCGCTCAATGGCGTGATCGGCGCGGCCGAGCTGATGCAGTCCGCGCGCACGTCCGAGGCGCAGCGCGCGCAGTTGCTGGGCCTGCAGCACCAGAGCGCGAAGACGCTGCTGGCGCTGGTCAACGACATCCTCGACTGGGCCAAGATCGAGGCCGGCAAGGTGCAGCTCGAACCGCGTGCGTTCAACCTGCGCAGCCTCGTCTTCGATGCGAACGAGCTGTTCTCGACCCAGGCCTTCGCGAAGGGCATCGAGCTCACGTCCAGCTGCAGCCCCGACGTGCCGCGCTCGCTCGTGGGTGACCCCACCCGCCTGCGCCAGATCGTCAACAACCCGGTGGGCAACGCCGTGAAGTTCACTGCGGTGGGCGGGGTGCACGTGCACCTGTCGCTGGAAGGCGTGGACGAACGCGATCCCGTCGAAGGCGCCGGCCGGTGCCGCGTGCGCATCGAGGTCACCGACACCGGCATCGGCATGACACCGGCCCAGATCGCCGGCCTGTTCCGCGCGTTCACGCAGGCCGACGATTCCGTCACGCGCCGCTATGGCGGCACGGGCCTCGGCCTCGCCATCAGCGGCGAGCTGGCCGACATGATGGGCGGCCGGGTCGACGTGCACAGCACCCCCGGGGAGGGAAGCACCTTCGCGCTGACCGTGCCGCTGGCCATCGAGCAGGGCCCGGCCGACTGGTCGATGCCCAAGCGCCGGGACGACGTGCTGCTCGCCACCGCCAGCGAGGGCCTGCAGCGCCATTTGCGTGCGCTGCTCAACGAGATCGGCATCGAACCGATCGTCACCGACGGCCTGCCGGACGGCGCGCCCGTGGCCGGTCACCTGCTGCTCGTCGACGCCCCGCTGCTGCAGCAGCTGGCCGACGTGCCGGGGTGGATGTGCGGGCAGCAGGCCGCGGGCCGCCGCGTGGTGGTGCTCGCCCCGCTCGGGGCCGACACGCTGGTGGGCGCACTGCATGCCGGCGAGCCGCTCTACAAGCCCGTGCGGCGCAAGGCCCTGGAGCTGGCGCTCGACCCGGTGTCCGACCCGCCCGCCACGCCCGCGCCGCGGGCCGAGCTGTGCGCCGCCCGCGGCGCGCGCGTGCTGGTGGCCGACGACAACCCCGTCAACCAGGTGATCGTGCAGGCGATGCTGAACGACGCGGGCGTGGCCTGCGTGCTCGTGGGCGACGGCCAGCGTGCGCTCGATGCGCTGGCCCTCGAACGGTTCGACCTCGTGCTGATGGACCTGCAGATGCCGAGGCTCGACGGCCTCGCCGCCACCCGCACGCTGCGCGAGCGCGAGCGCTCCGAAGGCGCGCCCCGGCTGCCGGTGATCGCGATGACGGCCAGCACCGAGGCCGAGGACCTGGAGGCGTCCCGCCGCGCCGGTACCGACGGCGTGTTGACCAAGCCGTTCGGCATGGCGCAGCTGCGGCGGTGCCTCGACCAGTGGGCGGTGCGCACCCCCGGGGTCGAGACGGCCTGAAGCCCGGCACCCGATCCCGGGGCAGGGCACAATGCGCCGTGCCCATGTTGCTGCTCAAGCTGTTCCTCGTCCCGCTGCTGCTGCTCGGCACCTCGCTCGCCGGCCGCCGCTGGGGCCCGCGCGTGGCGGGGCGCCTGGCCGGCCTCCCCGTGGTGGTGGGCCCCATCCTCCTCGTGCTCACCCTCGAACACGGCGACGCCTTCGGCGTGCAGGCCGCCGTCTCCGCGCTGGCGGGCCTCGCCGCGGTGCTCTCGTTCAACCTCGCCTACGCCCACGCCTGCCGCCGCGCGGCGTGGCCGCTCGCGTGGATGGCCGCGGGCCTCGGCTGGCTCGTCGTGGTGGGGCTTCTCTCGGCATGGGCTCCCGGCTGGATCGCATCGGCGGTGCTGGCCCTCGGCGGCCTCGCACTCGTGCCCCGGTTGTTCCCGCCGGTGGAGGCCACCGCGTCGCCGCGTCCCGTGACGAACCGCGACCTGGCCGTGCGCATGGTGATGGGGGCGCTGCTGACCCTGGCGATCACTGCGGTCGCGGCCGACCTGGGCCCCGCGTGGAGCGGCCTCGTGACGACGTTCCCGGTCATCACCACGGTGCTCGCCGTGTCGTCCCACCGTGGGCAGGGGCCGGCGTTCACGGTGAGCCTGCTGCGCGGCATGGTCACCGGCATGGCCGGGTTCGCGGCCTTCTGCATCGTGCTGTCGCTGACGCTGCCCGCCTGGGGCCGCCCGTTGGCCTTCCTGGCCTCGGTGCTCGGGGCGTTGTCCACGCAGGTGTTCGTCAAGGGCACGATGGGGGCGCTGGTGCGCAGCGTGCGCGGTTCGGGATCGGTTTCGGCCTGACCCGCCGCCGTCCTACAGACGGCGTTCCCCGCCATGCCTACGATGACCGGGTTCGATCCCGGAGGTGTGTCATGGCCAATCCCTGGCTCAAGAAGAACCCGTGGCTCAGCCTGTGGCTGAGCGGTGCCAACACGATGGCGAGCCATGCGCGCGCGCAGGCCGCGGCGGAGACACGGCGCACGATCGACCAGGGCATGAAGGACTCGATCGACTTCTGGACGAAGGTGTGGTTCCCGAACGTGACCCCACCCTCGGCGCCGAAGCGCCGGCGCCGCCGCTGACCGCGATCAGGTGCCCGGCAGGGGGCGGTAGCCGCCGCCGTCGCCGGTCATCTCGAGCTTCACGTGTTTGTTGCCGTCGGGTCCCAGCACCGGGTAGGCGGTGTCGGTGGTGAAGCGCAGCACCTCGTTGAGCGTGATGCGCGCGCGCACCACGTAGCGGTGGCCCGGCACGATCTTCGCCGGATCGTACGGGATGCGGAAGCGGAAGGGCGGCGGGTCGAGGCGTTCCATCCGCACCGAGGCGATCACCACGGCCGGGGCATCGGCCCGCGACACGTCTTCCAGCGTGGCCTCGAAGATCGCGGCCGCCGGCATCGTCACGCGGGCCTTGTACGAGGCCGTGCCGGTGATGACCGGGGCGTTGGGGTCCTGGGCGGGCACCAGGGTCCCGCAGCCCAGCAGCGATGCGGCTGCGGCCACGATCACGCCGCGGCGCGGCAGGGATTTCAACGACGGCCTCATGCAGCGATTCCTTCGAGATGGGATCGCTGCATTTTAGGCACGTGCGCCTACACCGCGCAGGCGCAGCCCAGTGCGCCCCAGAACGACTGCGGATCCGACGTCGGCACCTGCGACAGCGCCGCGGTGGTGTGCGCGTGGCCGTGCACGAGGCAGGCGCTGGCACAGGCGCACATCGCCGCGTAGTGGTAGCGGGCGTCCCCCGTGCTCGCGCCCAGCTTCACGCGGCCCCGCGCCTGGTACCCCCCGTACGTGCGCACCGGCGACCAGTCGGGCGACGCAGGCGGCAGCGGCGGGGCGAGCGGCGCGAAGCCGTCGCTGCCGTGCACCACGTTGCCGGCCACGATGGTCAGCACGGACGTGGTGTCCTGGATCTCGTCCTCCGGCACCGTCATCACGTCGCGGTCGAGCACGGCCACGTCGCCGAACGCGCCCGGCTTGAGCACGCCCTTCTTGCCCGTGTCGCGCGAGAACCAGGCGCCGTTCGCGGTCATCAGCGACAGCGCGGTGTGGCGGTCGAGGCGGCGCTCCTCGGGGTACAGCACCGTGCCGCCGATCGAACGGCCCGACACGAGCCAGTAGATCGCCTGCCACGGGTTGTAGCTGTTGACGCGGGTGGCGTCGGTGCCGAGCGTGACGGGCACGCCCATCTCGATCATGCGCTTGACCGGCGGTGTCTCGGCCGCGGCCTTCAGGCCGTAGCGGCGGATGAAGTACTCGCCCTGCATCGACATGCGGTTCTGCACCGCGATGCCGCCGCCGAGCTTGCGGATGCGTTCGATGTTCGCGGGCGTGACGGTCTCGCCGTGGTCGAAGAACCAGCCCAGCTGGTCGATGGGGATGTCGCGGTGCACCTTCTCGAACACGTCGAGCGCGCGCGTGATGGTCTCGTTGTAGGTGGCGTGCATGCGCCACGGCCAGCCGTTGCCGGCGAGGAAACGCACCACGGCCTCGAGGTCGCCCTCCATCGACGCGGGCATCTCGGGGCGCGGCTGCAGGAAATCCTCGAAGTCGGCGGCCGAGAACGCGAGCATCTCGCCCGCGCCGTTGAGCTTGTAGAGGTCGGTGCCCTGGCCCGGCTTGCTGCTGCGCACCCAGCGCTGGAAATCCGCGAGCTCGGACTTCGCCTTCTGCGGGAACAGGTTGTAGGCGATGCGCACCGTGAGGCGGTTCTCGCGCGCGAGCGTGTCGATGACGTTGTAGTCGTCCGGATAGTTCTGGAAGCCGCCGCCCGCGTCGCCGATGGACGTGACGCCGAGGCGGTTCTCCTCGCGCATGAACTGCAGCGTCGAGTTGACCTGGTCCTCCGGGCTCAGCTTCGGCCCCATGTTCAGCGTGTTGTAGAGCACGAAGGCGTTCGGCTCGGCGATCAGCAGGCCCGTGGGTTCGCCCCGCGCGTCGCGTTCGATGATCGCGCCCGGCGGCTGGGCCGAGTCCTTCGTGTAGCCCACGGCGCGCAGCGCGGCGCGGTTGAGCATCGCCATGTTGTAGAGGTTGAGCACGAACACGGGCGTGTCGGGTGCGGCCTCGTTGATCTCCTGCAGCGTGGGCAGGCGCTTCTCCTCGAACTGGAACTCGCTCCAGCCGCCCACCACACGCACCCACTGCGGCGCGGGCGTGCGGCGCGCCTGCTCGCGCAGCATCTCGAGCGCCGCGCCGAGGCGGCGCACGCCGTCCCAGCGCAGCTCGAGGTTGTGGTTCAGCCCGCCGCGGATGATGTGGTTGTGGGAGTCGGTGAGGCCCGGGATCACGCGCCGGCGGCCCACGTCGACGGTGCGGGTGCGGTCGTCGGCGAGCTTCGCCATCTGCGCGTCGGTGCCGACGGCCATCACGAGGCCGTCCTTCAGTGCGACGGCCGTGGCCTCGGGGTGTTTCGGGTCGAACGTCGTGACACGGCCGTTGCGCAGGATCAGGTCGGCGGCGGGCCGGTCCGACTTGATGGCGGACACGGCGGGACCGGCGAGCGTGGTGATGCCGAACGCGGCGGCGGCCTGGAGGAAGTCGCGGCGGTCGGAGAAGGAGGAGGGTGTGGTCATGGGGAAAGCGATGGCGAACGAGGATGGCTCGACTCTCCCGCGCGCCGGGGTGTCTGTCGACGTTCCTCCGGACCCCTGTGTCCTCTCCCATTCGGACAGGTCGCGGTACGATGGATGGCGACGGCCCGGCGACACGACCGTGCCGCGGGACTCCGAGGGGGAGGTGACGGATGCGCGGGGACTGGTGGTTCTGGGGGCTGTGCCTGGTGGCCGGCCTGGCACGTGCCGAGCCGGCCGGCACGCTCGACAAGGTGCGGCAGACCGGCGAGATCGCCGTGGGTTTCCGCGAGACGTCGATGCCGTTCTCGTACCTCGACGGGCAGGGCGCCCCGGTGGGCTTCGGCGTGGACCTCTGCCTGCACATCGTCGACGACGTGCGCCGTGCCGTGGGCCGAGACGTCGCCGTGCGCTGGCAGCCCAACACGTCCACCAACCGCATCCCGCTCGTGCAGAACGGCACCGTCGACGTCGAGTGCGCGTCCACCACCAACAACCGCGAGCGCCAGCAGCAGGTGGCGTTCTCGATCAACTACTTCTATGCGGGCACGCGCCTGCTGGTGCGTTCGGGGTCGCCGGTGCGTTCGTTCGCCGACCTGCGCGGCCGCCCGGTGGTGTCCACCACGGGCACCAGCAACTACCGGCTGATGCGCCGGCTCGACAAGGAACAGTCCCTCGGCATCGACCTGCTGAGCGCGAAGGACCCCGCCGAGTCCGCGCTGATGGTGGCCACGGGCCGCGCCGACGCGTACGCAATGGACGACGTGATCCTGTACTTCCTGCGCGCGAGCTCGCTGCGCCCCGCGGACTGGGAAGTGGTGGGCGAGACCGTGCAGGTCGAGCCGTACGCGGCGATGCTGCGCAAGGACGATCCCGCGTTCAAGAAGCTCGTGGACGGCACGATCGCGCGGCTGATGCGCAACGGCGAGTTCCAGCAGCTGTACCGCAAGTGGTTCGAGCAGCCGATCCCGCCGAAGGGCTTGAACCTGAACTATCCGATGGGGGCGGAGTTGAAGGCGAACCTCACAGTGCAAAGCGATCAGCCGGTGGACTGACCCATGCAGGCGATGAAGTCATCTCGTTTCGACGCCTGGCTCGGCCTGGCCGTGGTGCTGGCCGCGACCGGTGCCATCGCCTGCTGGTTCCGCCGGATCCGTCACTCCTGCCACTGGCGGTGGACCGGGGGCCCGACAGCATCGCGATCTGCGCGAACGGATCGGGCGATCCGGACTGGCACCTCCGCTTCAACGGCAAGATCCTCAAGCCGGGTTACCCGACCCGGCTGGCCGATCATCTCTGAGGTCACCGAGGCCTTGAACCGATGACACGCCGGAAGACCACACCCCTCCCGCCGCGCCGGCCGCCGACGCTGCCCGCGCACTGGCCCGCTTACACCACGCCCGAGTACTGCGCGTGGACGATGGCCCGCATGCCGCCCGGTGCCATCGCGGCGGACTGGTCGAAGCACCATCCCCACAACTCGTACAGCCCGCTCTTCTGGTACGAGGACCTGCACGGTGTGTGCAAGACGTGTTCGACCCCGTTCGTGTTCACGAAGGAGGCGCAGCGGCACTGCTACGAGGAACTGAAGTTCCCGATCTACGCGGAGGCGGTGCGGTGCGCATCGTGCCGCGCGACGATCCGCGGAACGAAACGGGCCCAGCGCGAGCACATGGCGAAGATGGCCGCGCGCAAGCCGCATCCGCACGAGGCGTTTTTCAAGAAGCGGTCCTGACCGGCATGCCACCCAACCCCGCACTGAAGGCCGTTGCCGTCTTCGAAGCCTCGAAGGGCCTCGTCGCCTTCGCCGCCGCGTCGGGCCTGCTGCTGCTCGTGCACCGCGACCTGCACGAACTCGCGCTGCGGCTCGTCGAACACACGCACCTGAACCCGGCCGCGCACTACCCGGGCATCTTCATCGAGGCGGCGACACACCTGCAGAACGCGCGCCTCGCGCTGCTCGCGGCGGGCGCGGCGCTGTACGCCACGGTGCGTTTCGTGGAGGCGTACGGCCTGTACCGTGGCGCGGCCTGGGCCGAGGTGCTGGCCGCGGTGGGTGGGGCCATCTACGTGCCGTTCGAGGTGGCCGAGCTGCTCCACCGGCCGGACGGGATCAGCGCCGCGGTCCTGGCGATCAACCTGGCCATCGTCGGGGTCGCGGTGCGCGCCTTGTTGCGCCGGCGCCGGGCCGGGTCGCAGAATGCCGCGTGATGCCTTCCGACGTCCTCTTCATCCACAGCGCGGGCCCGCAATCCGGCGGGCAGGGCAGTTCGGCGCTCGTGAAGCACCTGCGCCAGGGGCTGGGCGGCGGCTTTCGCGTGCACTGCCCCACGATGCCGTTGCCGGAGGCCCCGTCGTATGACCGTTGGCGCGCGGAACTGGCGCAGCGCATCCCGGCGAACCACCCGCCCCGGATCCTCGTGGGCCATTCCCTCGGCGGGTCGGTGCTGCTCAAGTACCTGACCGAGTGCGAGCGCACCGTGTGGCCGGCGGCACTGTTCCTCGTCGCGACCCCGTGGTGGGGCGTCCAGGACTGGGACACGCGCGAGTTCGAACTGCGCGACGGTTTCGCACGGTGCCTGCCCGACACCTTGCCGGTCCGCCTGTACCAGAGCCGCGATGACGAGGTGGTGTCCTTCGAACACCTCGCCCGCTACGCCGCGGCGATGCCGCAGTCGGTGACCTGCCCGATCGAAGGCGGTGGACACACCTTCCCGGACGGACTCCCGGAGCTGGCGCGTGACATCCGGGTCGCGGCCGAGGTTCGCCGATGACCGCCCTCCGGCCCATCGTGAAGGTCGCTCTCGCGTCCGCGGTCGTCATCCTGTCGGCCTGCGCCACCCCCCGCGAGGCGCCGCCGCAGGCGCGCGTGCGCATCGTGTTCCATCCCTACGCCGAGACCCTGCGCATGCGGGTCGTCGAGTTGCCGCAGGCGTGCCTCCCGCCCCGGCAGGACACCGCCGCCCGCCGGTTCCACCTCGTGCCGCGGGCCCGGGGCGAACTCGGCCTGCCGCACCCGCCGACCGGGAAGTCCGGCTTCTCCGAAGGGTTCGTGGCGGCCGGCAAGCTGTTCGTCTTCGCGAGCGACTTCGATCCGAACGGCACGCCCGGCCGGTTCCGCAGTTGCTACGTCGGCACCGCCTTCGTGCCGGAAGCCGGGGCCGACTACGAACTGCGGATCGAACTGGTGCCCGGTGGGTGCGAACACACGGTGCGGCAGTTCGGGGCGGACGGCGTGGCAGACATCGCGTCACCGATGAGTCACGTGACCTGGTCCTGCCCGGTGGCCCCCGCGGGCGTCGTGAACCGATGAGGGGCGGGTTGCGCGTCGCGGTGATGAAACTCGCGTTGGGGCTCCTGGCGGTGCTGGGGCTCGGGATGCTCGTGCCCGAGCATCCTGTCATTCCCGTGGATGGCGCCACCGTGCGCGACTGGAACCCGAAGTCCTTCTGGTACGAACCCTGGGGACCGTCCGGCGTGCACAAGGGCATCGACATCTTCGCGCCCAAGGGCCGGGCGGTCGTGGCCGCCACCCCGGGGGTGGTCGTCTATCGGGGCGAATGGGGCCTTGGCGGCAACGTGGTGGCGGTGCTGGGGCCGAAGTGGCGTCTTCACTACTACGCGCACCTGGCGGACGGTGGCGAGGCACCTCCGCGCTTCGTGGGCGCGGGCGCGCGGGTCGGCGCTGTCGGCACCTCCGGCAACGCGGCTGGCAAGCCGCCGCACCTGCACTACACGGTCTTCTCCCTGATCCCCATCCCCTGGCGTTACGAGGCCGGCACCCAGGGCTGGCGCAAGATGTTCTACCTGGATCCCGGAAGCCTGCTGCGGCCCGAAGGCGCGCGCTGACCGGGTTCCCCCGAGGCCTGCACGTCCCGGCAGACTGACACACTGGCCGCCGGCAGGGTGGAATGCCTCCCGGCCGACCGCGGAAGATTCCAACAACATCGGAGACCCATGAACCTCATTGCGAAAATCCTGACGCCGCTCGTTGCCGCCCTGCTCGCGGCGTGCGCCGGAACCTACGAGCAGCCCCCCGCGTCGCAGCCTCGCGCACGCATGCGCATCGTCCAGCATCCGTTCACCGAGAACACGCGGATGCAGGTCTTCGAGCTGCCCGATCAGTGCCTTCCCGCCAAGTTCGATCCGATGTACGAGAAGTTCAACGTGGTCGCGGTCCTCGTGGGAAAAGGCAATCTGTCCCCCCGCACACGGGGCGAGATCGGCATGCCGAACCCGCCGGCGGACAAGGACAGCTTCTCCGAGGTGTACCTCGCGGCGGGCAAGCCGTTCTTCTACGCGAGCTACTTCGAATCCAACTATGCGTGGCGCAGTTTCCACGGCTGCACCATCGGCACGTCGTTCGTACCCGAAGCCGGCGTCGACTACGAAGCCCGGCTCGAACTCGTTCCTGGGGGATGCCGCCACTCGCTGCGACGTCTTGGCACGGAAGGTGCCCCGGACGTGCCGGTACCCATGCAGCGTGTGACCCGGTACTGCCAGAAGGCCGCGGTTGCTTCCGGTTCCCGCTGAGTCCCGTCTGCAGGAGTCCAGTGAATCGGAGCCGCCGTCAGGGAAGAAGTTGTCCCCTCCCACCGATACGCCATGAAAAAGTCGACTCCGGCTCCCGGCCCGGACGCCTACGTTGCGGCGCTGTCCGGCTGGCAGCGCCTGCAGGTGGAGGCCCTGCGCACCGCCGTGCGCGAGGCCGCGCCGTTCCGCGAGGAGGTGAAATGGGGCCACCTCGTGTATTTCTCCGACGGGCCCGTCCTGCTCATCCGGGCCGAAGCCGAGCGGGTGCTGCTGGGCTTCTGGCGCGGGCGGCGCCTGCGGGGCGTCGAGCCGCGGCTGAGGCCGGGCGGGAAGTACGAGATGGCGACGCTGCACCTGGCGCCGGACACGGCGCTGGACCGCGCGACGGTGATCGCGCTCGTCCGGGAGGCCGCGGCGTTGGCCGTGTCGCTCGGGGATGCGACCCGTGTCGTGTCGCCATGACATTCGCGACGCCCTTGTTGCTCCCGGGCGCGCGGTCGATTGGATAGAGTGGAGCCCTTCTTTCCAGCACGAGGCGCGAACACCATGACCGACACCCACACCGGAAGCTGCCACTGCGGCAACGTGTCCATCGAAGTCGAGGGCCGCATCGACGCCGCGCTCGCCTGCAATTGTTCGATCTGCGCGCGCCGCGCCTCGCTGCTCTGGTTCGTGCCTCGCGCGAGCCTGCGCCTGAAGACCCCGGAGGCCGCTGCGGCCACGTACATGTTCAACAAGCACGTGATCCGCCACCGCTTCTGCCCCACTTGCGGCATCCACGTGTACGGCGAGGGCTCCGACCCGAAAGGCAACGCGATGGCCGCCATCAACCTCCGGTGCCTGGACGGCGTGGACCTCGCCGCCGTGCCCGTGCAGCACTTCGATGGCCGCGCCATGTGAGTCGCCCATGAAGACGCAGTACTACACCGCCACCAGCCTCGACGGCTTCATCGCCACCGAGGACCATTCGCTCGAGTGGCTGTTCCCGCTCGGCGACATCAACGACACCAGCTACCCGGCGTTCATCCGCGGCGTGGGTGCGCTCGCAATGGGTTCGTCCACCTACGAGTGGATGCTGCGCCACGTGGTCAAGCCCGGCAGCGAGGCCCCCGGCACCTGGCCCTACGCGCAGCCCGTGTGGGTGTTCAGCAGCCGCGTGCTGCCGCCCATTCCCGGCGCGGACATCCGCTTCGTCCGCGGCGACGTGCGGCCCGTGCACGAGGCCATGGTGCGCGCTGCGGACGGGAAGAACGTGTGGGTCGTGGGCGGGGGCGAGCTCGTGGGTCAGTTCGTCGATGCCGGGCTGCTCGACGAGATCCTCGTGCAGATCGGCTCGGTGACGCTGGGCGCGGGGCAGCCGCTGCTGCCGCGCCGCATCGTGTCGCCGCCGCTGACGCTCACGGGCGTGAGGCAGGTGGGGACCGGGTTCGCGGAGCTGACCTACACGGTGCCGAAGGTGCCCCGGACGTGAGCGTCCTGCGCATCGCCGTGTCCATCGCGCTGTGTGCGGCCTTGCCCGCCATGGCGGACTCCTGGGTCGTGTGCGACTACGACGTCGAGAGCGTGCGCATCGGCAGCAACCCGCCGGAGCTGACGGTGCGTGTGCTCCGCGGCCATGCGCGCAACGGCGCGGCGTGCCCGGCCGGGTCGGGCGAACGTTCCTTCGTGCCCGAGACTGCGGACTACCAGAGCACCTTGCCGCGCAAGCAGTGGCCGAAGCCGGGGCAACTCGCGCGGCTGCGCTACCGGCACCTCGACGGCATCTGCAAGCCCGACCGGCCGTGCCGCATCGTCCACCAGTCGATCATCCCCGCAGCACGATGAGGCGGGGGCTTCTTTTCGCGATGGCACTCGTGTGTGCGTCCACGGCCTGGAGCGCCGGCGGCACGGGATCGACCGCGCTCCCGTGGAAACACCCCGGCGAGACACTCGTGTACCGCTCCTGCGGCTGCGCCGACGCCTGCTGGGTGGCCGAGGTCCGCGACCGCCGCACGTCGGCCGTCAAGGCGCGGCTGCGGTGCGACTGCGAGGTGCTGCACTTCGAGCGGCCCGCCGAGGCCGCGCCGCCCGTGACCCTCGGCAGTTGCGAAACGCTCAACCGCAGCGACCGCAAGGCCGACGCCATCGGCGCGGCACTGGATGCGTTGCTGCATGCGAAGCCGCGCGCGGGCGATGCCGTAGAGTAGCGGCCCCAACCACCAGAACGCAGCCGCGCCGGGAGAGGTCGCTTGATCGCAGGTCGCATCGCCACCGTGTCCTTCTTCCTGCTCGCGGCTTCCGGGAGCCATGCCGTGTCGCCCCTGACCCCGAGCCTCGACGATCCCACCCGCACCAGGCTGCTCGACGGCCTCGCTGCCACCGGCTTCCCCGAGGTGGGTCGCAACAGCGTGCTGATCGCGATCACGTCGGCGCTCGGCTTCGAACCGGCCGCGTCCGAGTCCACCTACGACCTGCCGTACGGCCACCTGCCGAAGGTCTCGGTGACGGCCTCGGTCGTGTCGGACCGCTGCACGACGGTCAGGGCCGTCGCCACCGGCGTGCCCGGCTCGGACTACCGGCCCACCTCCGTCACCGGCACCTATTGCCTCGTGGGGCCGGCGAAGTGGGCCTCGTCGGACCAGCGGGTCGCCGCCTGAGATGAGGCGGCTGCTCCTCGCGTCCTGCGTCGCCCTGTCGGGCTGCGTTCCGTACCCCGTCTACAAGGAACTCCAGCCCGCCACGCGCGTGCGCGTGGTGGATCCGGCGGGCCGGGCGGTGGCAGGGGCGAACGTGGTGCTGCTGTCGAACGCGTACCCGTACGGCCGCGAGCAGCACCGCGAAACCCGCACGACCGATGCGTCGGGCACCGTGTCGTTCGACGGGCGGCACGAGTGGCGTGTCGAATCGCTTTCGATCCACGGCTGGCAGGAGTTCTTCTGGAACCTGTGTGTCGCGAAGCCGGGCTACACGACCCACCTCACCGAGTACCGGTCGGCGAAGAAGTTCGAGACCGAGCCGACGGTGGTGCTGGCGCCGGGGATGTCGTCGGCCTGTCCCACGCGCGAAGAGAACGCCTGAGGGGCTGCCCCGGAAAGAACCCATGTCATCCCGGCCTGCGCCGGGGGACAGCTTGTTTCATGAGGCGACGGGGGCGAAAGCCCTCAGTCCCACCGCCACGTCCAGATCACCTCGAGCGAGTTGTCCACCCCTGACTCGGCCCGCAGCGTGAACCGCCGCGCCACGCGGTAGATCAGCTGCCACGTGCCCTGCGTGGCGTTCAGCCCGCGTTCGTAGCCAAGGTACCAGCGCCGCGAGATCTGCTTGCCGACCGAGACCACGGTGTCTTTCGAGTCGCCGTCGGTCTGGCGCACCGAGAGGTCGTCGAGGCCGATGGAGTGCAGCACCTGGTCGGTGACGCCCGGGTTGTCGCCGGCGATCAGTGCGAGTGCGGCGCGTTGCAGCAGCGCGGTGTCCTGCGTGCCGAGGCCGTCGCTCGCGCGGCCCAGCATCAGCCACGACAGCTTGTCGGTGTCGGACATCTCGGGGTCGGAGAACAGCCGCACGCGCGGGTTGAGGGCGCTGCCGCTGACGGCCACGCCCACCCGCACGTCCAGGTTGGGGCGGGTGGCTTCGATGTCCAGGCGCGGGTCGTTCACCGGGCCGTTGAACGTGATGACGCCGCGGTCGATGACGAGCTTCTGGTTGTACGCCGCGTAGGTGCCGTTTTCGGCGCGGATGCTGCCGTTGAAGGCGGGCAGGCCGTTCGGGGTGCTGATCTTGAGTTCGCCGGCGAGGCCGGTGTCGATGCCGCGGCCCTTCAGCTTCAGGTTGCGGCCGAGGTCGATGGCGAGGTCGATCGAGACGTTGCGGTGCCGCTGCGGCGCGGGCACCACCACCGGTTCGTTGTCGGTGCGGTTGGTCACCACGACGTCGCCGGCGAGTGCGGGCGCGTCCGACCGGGTGAAATCGATCAGGCCCTCGTCGACGCCGAAGCGGCCCTCGACCTTGACGTTGTCGCGGTCGAGCAGCAGGTCGCCCTTGCCCGAGACCACGATGCGGCGGTCGATGCGGCCGAGCAGCTGGAACTTCTCGGCCGTCAGCTGCAGCGCGGCGCGCGGCTGCTCGCCGAACTCGGCGTCGCCGGCGAGGTTCACCGTGCCGGCACCCGCGCGGGCCGAGAACTTCTCGATGCGGGCCGTGTCGCCCTTGAGCGAGATGTCGACCTCGCCATCCGTGACGCTCACGCCTTCCAGGAGGTTGCGCACCGAGATGCCGTTGCCCACCATGCGGCCGGTGTACTCGGGAGCGCCGAAGCGCCCGCCGAGGCTCGCGGTGGTGCGCAGCCGGCCGCCGAGCCGCCAGCCGGTGGGCACCCAGGCGCCCCAGGTGCCGAGGTTCTCCACCTGGGCCTCGAACACGCCCGTGAGCGGCGCGTCCGCGTCGGGCCACGCCCGCTGCGGCGACGTGCGCGCGACGAATGCACCGGCGGCCACGCCCAGCTGCTTGCCGGCCAGGCCCTGCGTGAAGGTCCAGGTGCCGTCCTGCACGTTGAGGGACAGCACGAGGTCGGTGAGGCCGAGGGCCTGCGTGCCGCCGTCGTCGGTCACCGTGAGGTCGCCGCTGAGCCGCTCGAGCACGATGTCGGCGCTGAACGCGGTGGTCTGGCGCACGTTCACCTTGCCGCCGATGCGCAGGTCGCCGCCCCAGCCGAAGTCGGGCTGCGCACGGGCCAGCAGCGGTGCCACCGACATCGGTTCCAGCTCGGCCTGCATGTCGAGCTGCTGCGTGCGCACGCCCTGGTCCGCCTGCCATTCGATGCGCTCCCACTTGAGGCCGGCCGAGACGATGTCGGCGCGGCCCGGCGACAGCACGAAGCGCGGCACCGCCCCGGCCTGCACCTCGATGCCCACGTTGCGGGTCGAGACCCACGGCGCCGCGCCGGGCTGGCCGCTGCGCAGGTCGAACTGCTGCAGCGTGCCCTTCCAGGCGAGGGGCACGTCGGCGTCGCCAGCGAGCGGCCCGCCGCTCAGGCTGCCGTGGGCCGTGCCGGCCACCAGGGTGCGCGGCGGCGCGGTGGGTGAGGGCGCGCGCTGCTGCAGGCCCTCGGCCCAGGCCGGCGGCGCGGCCTTCAGCTCGGTGTGCAGGGTCAGGTCGTGGTTGCCCGGCGTGCCCTTCAGCACGAGGCGGGTGGCCCCGGTGCGCTGCGTGCCCCAGCCGGCCTGGTCGACGGTGACCTGGACGTCGAGCGGCGCGTCGGTGCGGGTGGCGAACGCCCAGCGGGCGTCGGCCTTGTCGAGGACCAGCGGGCCGGCGCGCAGCGTGCCCACGCGGGCCTGGCCGCTCGCGTCGATGGCGGGCCAGCGGCCGCGCACGTCGAGCGAGGCGCCCGCGTTGCCCGCCAGCGCTTCCAGCAGGCCCGACTCGACGGCGCCCGGCACGAGGCGCAGCACCGGGCCCAGGCGGGCGACAGTCGGGATTTCCGCGGTGGCGCTCCAGCGGTCGCGCGCGCCGGCGGTGTCGGGGGCGATCTGGCCCGAGGCCTTCAGCGTGTTGCCGTCGACGTCGAAGGCCACGTCGGCCTGCACGACGTCGGCGGCGCCGGGGTGTTTCAGCGACAGCGAGCCGGTCACGGGCACGCCGGCGAGCACGCTCGGCAGCACCTCGACACCGGCCGTGCCCCGCAGCGCGGCCACACGGGACAGCAGCGGGCCCAGGCGCTTGTCGACGGGCACGGTGTGGGGCGTGGCGAGCGACACGTCGGCCTTCAGGTTCAGGCTCTGGTTGCCCGCCTGCCAGGCGGCGCTGTTCAGCGCGGGGAACCACAAGCGGGGATCGAAGTCGGCCAGTGCCGCTTTCGCATCGACCTGCCACGCCGAGGCGGAGCGCACCGCGTTGCCGGACAGGGACGCCTTCGCGCCGCCCGCGTTCGCCTCGAAGGACTTGACGTCGATGCGCTGCCCGTCGCCCAGCGCCTCCAGCTTCACCTGCACGGCGCGGTTCAGGTCGACGAGGCGGCCGTTGAGCTGGGCCGTGGCCTGGAACGCGGGGATCGCGGCGCGAGCGCCGTCGGCCGACGTGGGCCACGTGCCCGACGCGGCGATGGGGCCGGAGAGGGTCATCGCGGGGAGCGACGGGTCGACGGCGGACGGGCGCACCTGGTCGAGGTCGGCCTTCACGTCGAAGCGGTCGGCGTCCCAGTGGCCCGAGGCCCGCAGCACGCCGGCATCGCGCCGGCCGTCGGACAGCAAGGCCTCGAAGGTGGCGAGGTCGAGCGGACCGGCGGCGCGCGGACGGCCGCGCAGGTCGATCTTCAGGGTGCGCACGGGCACGTGGCGGTCGACCCACGGCCCCGGCTTCGCGTTGACGAGGCTGCCGTCGAACTTGAGGCCGCCCTCGGCCCCCTTGGCCGGGTCGAGCGGCTCGATGCGCACGTTGCCGGTCAGCGACGTCATCGGCGCACGGGCGCTCATCGCGGAGGCGTCGAAGGCGAGGGTCTTCAGGTCCAGCTCGGACAGCACCCAGGGCTTGTCGGCCTCGATCTTCGCGGCGGCGTCGAGCATCTGGCCCTTGCCCTTGACGGACAGCGTGGTGTCGAAGCCGGCGAGCGGCCCCTTCGCGCGCAGGCGGCCCTGCCAGTCCTTGCGCAGCGCCGCGGCCCAGGCCGGCAGTGTCTGGCCCGGCGTGGCCCCGGCGGGATCGGCCTGCACCGCGTCGAGCGCGACGTCGAGCGCCAGGTCCCCCACCGCGTCGATGTGGCCGTGGCCCGTGACCACCAGCGGTTCGGCGCGCACGCTGACCTGGTCGAACCGGTGCTTGCGACCTTGATCCATGCCCATGTGGACGATGCCGCGCACGTCGCGCAGCGGGTAGTCCTCGAGGCCCGGCACGAGCAGCTCGGCGGCCTGCAGGTCCGCGATGTCGATCTCGACCGGCAGCTGCAGGTTCTTCGGCAGCGTGAACGGCTCGTGGGTGTCGCTGGGCGCCACCGTGATCGTCACGCGGCTGGCGTGCAGCGAGGTGGCCTTCAGGCGGGCCCAGGTGGCGGGGTAGGGCGTGTAGGCGACCGACAGGCCCTTCCAGACGGGATCGTCGACCACGACTTTCGTGTGGCCGGACGTCACGATGACCTGCTTCGCGCCGAAGTCGCCGATGAGCGCGCCGGTGGGTTCGATCACCTGCACGCCCACGCCGGTGCGCGCGAGGTTCTCGAGCAGCCAGGCGGTGCCCCGCGGGCTCGCCGCGGCCCAGAACACGCCGAACAGCGCGCCGCCCACGAGCAGCAGCGTCAGCGTCATCGCGACGAGGCCGATCCACAGCCCGGTGCGGCGTCGGCGACGGCGCACCGCCGGGGGCGCGGGCGCCTCGGCCGGGGCGGGGGGGGCGGGGATGTCGTCGCTCATCGTCAGAACGCGATGCCCACGCTCAGGTGGATGCGGAACTTCTGCACTTCCTCGCCGTAGGCGAGGTCCACGCGCAGCGGACCCACCGGGCTGCGGTAGCGGATGCCGAGGCCGTAGCCCAGCACCGGTTCGTACGAATGCCAGGTGTCGGCCGCGTTGCCGGCATCGAGGAACACCGCCCACCACAGGTTCTCCAGCTTCGGCGAGAAGGGGTGGGCCAGCTCGGCGCTGGTGGTCAGCAGCACACGTCCGCTCGAGACGGCGCCGTCGCGCTGGGGGCCGAGCGTGCGGTAGGCGTAGCCGCGCACGGATTCGTCGCCGCCCGCGCGGAACAGCAGCGGGTCCGGGATGCCGACGTTGTTGCCGGTGAACACCTGTCCGGCCTCGACACGCAGCTGCGTGTACCACGAGCCGCCGAGCGGCCAGTAGAGGACGTCGCGGGTGTAGAGGCGCACGAAGCCACCCGAGTCCGCGTAGTTGGACCGTGCGTAGCCGGCGCCGGTCTCGATGGACACGGTGAGGCCGCGCGTGGGCAGGATGATGTTGTCGACCTGGCGCCACACCCAGTTGTAGTTGCCCGAAAGGGCCCGCGCCGATTCCTCCACGCCGTTGGCACGGGTGAGTTCGCTCGTCAGCCACTCGCCGTACATCAGGCGTTCGATGTGCTGCGTGTCGTACGAACGGCCCGCGCGCACCCGGTTGTTGCGCGAGATCTCGCTCGCGGCGTCCTCCCAGGAGAAGCTCGTCGCGAGCAGCTTGCGGTAGCCGTGTTCGTCGGGGTTCGAGATGAGTTCGCCTTCCCACAGGCGCTTCTTCGAGCCGTACTCGATCTTGTTGTAGACCTGTCCGTTCCAGCCGAACGGCCGGCGGTGGCGGTGCTCCAGCGTGACGCTGAAGCGCGTGGCGTCGCTGAAGCCGAAGCCGGTGGTGGCCTGCTGCAGGTTCTGCTCGCGCACGCGCACCCGCACCGGCGCGGCTGCCGCGGTGGCCGGGTCGGGGTCGATGTCCACGGCCACGGTCTCGAAGAAGTTCAGCTTCAGCAGCCGCTCCTGGAACTCCGTGAGGCGCTTCTCGCTGTACGGTGAACCGGGCGGCAGTTCGGCGACGTTGCGCACCAGCGCCTCGTCGTAGCGCGACATGCCTTCGATCACGATGGGGCCGATCAGGTACCGCGGGCCGCTGTCGATCTCGCCGGACAGGGCCGCGGTGTGCGCGCGGGCGTCCACGTGGGCGCTGGTGGCCTTCCACTTGGCCGCCGGGTAGCCCTCCGACCGCAGGTTGGCGAGCGCCCCGTTCTTCGCGGCGTTCCAGGCCGCCTGGCGGAAGGGTTCGCCGGGTGGCAGGCTCCAGCGTTCCTTGATGCGTTCGAGGAGGGACAAGGCGTCCTTGTCGCCTGCCTCGGCCAGCCGCTGCAGTTCGCCGTCGGCCTTCAGGTCGAGTTCGCTGACCGTGGCGCGCGGGCCGGGCGACACCTTCAGGCGGATGAGGGGCAGGCCGTCGGTGGCCGTCTCGCGCGACACCGTCACGTCGGCGGCGAAGTAGCCCTCGGTCTCGAGCAGCGTCTTCGCCTGGGCGGGCGACGCGTTCGCGAGGCGGTTGAGTTCGCCCTCGGTGATGCCTTCGGCCTGCGCCGCGCCCTCGAAGCGGGCGAGGTCGAGGTAGGTGACGAGCAGCGTGCGCAGGTCCCTCGGGGCGTCGACCTCGAGGTGGTAGGTGGCTTCGGCGGCGGAGGATGCGGCCGGCGCGGGCGCGGCCGGCGCGTTGTCGGCGGCGGCCGGCTCGTCGCGCCACGGCAGCATGCTGCAGGCGCCGAGGCCGAGACAGATCGACGCGCCCGCGACGATGCGGGCCACGCCACGGACCATGCTCATTTGCTCAACAGGCGCATGGCCCCTTCGAGGCCCTGGAGCGTGAGCGGAAACATGCGGTGGTTCATCAGCTGCTGGACGATGGCGATGCTCTGGCGGTAGCCCCACACGCCCTGCGGCTCGGGGTTGATCCAGGCGTACTTCGGGAAGGCGTTGGTGAGGCGCTGGAGCCACTCGGCCCCGGCTTCCTCGTTGTTGTATTCGACACTGCCGCCCGGCTGCAGGATCTCGTACGGGCTCATCGTGGCGTCACCCACGAAGATCAGCTTGTAGTCCTTGTTGTACTTGCGCAGGATGTCCCACGTGGAGAACTTCTCGCTGTAGCGGCGGCGGTTGTTCTTCCACATGTAGTCGTACACGCAGTTGTGGAAGTAGTAGAACTCGAGGTGCTTGAACTCGGCCTTCGCGGCGCTGAACACCTCCTCCACGCGGTGGATGTGTTCGTCCATCGTGCCGCCCACGTCCATCAGCAGCAGCACCTTCACCTTGTTGTGCCGCTCGGGCACCATCTTCAGGTCGAGCCAGCCGGCGTTCGCGGCGGTGGAGCGGATGGTGTCGTCGAGGTCCAGTTCGTCGGCCGCGCCTTCGCGGGCGAAACGCCGCAGGCGGCGCAGCGCCACCTTGATGTTGCGGGTGCCCAGCTCGAGGTTGTCGTCGTAGTCCTTGAACTGGCGCTGGTCCCACACCTTGACCGCGCTCTTGTTCCGGCTCTTGTCCTGCCCGATGCGGATGCCCTGCGGGTTGTAGCCGTAGGCGCCGAACGGCGAGGTGCCGCCGGTGCCGATCATCTTGTTGCCACCCTCGTGGCGCTCCTTCTGCTCCTCGAAGCGCTTCTTGAGCGTCTCCATCAGCTCGTCCCAGCCCATCTTCTCGACGAGCGCGCGCTCCTCGGGGGTGAGTTCGAGCTCCAGCTTCTTCTTCAGCCACTCGAGCGGGATGTCCTTCGTGAAGTCGGCGAGCAGCTCGACCCCCTTGAAGTACGCCGCGAAGGCCTTGTCGAACTTGTCGAACTGGCTCTCGTCCTTCACGAGCGACGTGCGGGCGAGGTAGTAGAAGTCGTCCACCGTGGGGCCGGCCTCGCCGTCGATCACACCGGCCTGGACCGCCTCGAGCAGCATCAGGTACTCCTTGACGGAGACCTTGAGCTTGGCGGCCCGCAGGGTGAAGAAGAAGTTGATCAGCATGGGGTGATTCTCCCGCATCGGGCGGTGCTGGCAGTCGCGAGGGTGTCTCCGCGGCGTGGTCTGGCAGGGCCAATGCTATCCCGGGTGAAAACCCCCAGGCGCCGATTGCGACTTTTCGGACAAAACCGGGCGCCGGTTCCCATGATGCCCGGAAGGGGGCTTCCGGGCCGGCATCCGTGCCTGAAAATGAACGCACAGACAGCGTGGCCGGACGGGCGCGCGGTCCCGAACTGGGTCGGATCATCCAGTGCGATGAGGTGCCGTGGCTGACTTGTCCTTCGTTGTGCGCGCGTTCGCGCTCGTCTGGCTGCTGGGGTGGTTCAGTGCCCCGGGGATGGCGGCCCCGCTGCCGCCGGCGGCGGTGCTCACCGCCGGGGACCGTTCGGTGCGGGTCGAGGGCACGGTCGAGCTGCTGTACCAGGCCGAGTCGGAGGCGCTGTCGCCGCAGCAAGTGATGTCGCCTGCGCTGGCCGGCCGCTGGGAGGTCTACGCCGGCAAGAAGATCAACCTGTCCCGGCAGCGGCAGCCGGTGTGGATCCGCTTCACCGTGCGCAACGAGGCGCCTGCCGCCAAGGCGTGGGTGCTGGGCATCGAGTGGCCGCTGATCGACCGGGTGGAACTGCATCCGCGGGACCCCGCCAGCGGCGAATGGGGCCCGGTGCAGCGCTCGGGCGCGGCCGTCGCCGCGAACTCGAAGCCGATGAAGGATCCCGCGTTCGTGTTCCCGCTGCAGATCCCGGAGGGGAGTTCGATGCAGTACGTGATGCGGGTGCAGAGCCATGCGGCCTTTTTCGTGCCGCTGCTGGTGTCCGACGCCACGGAGTTCCAGCAGCGCCGCTTCGACACCGCCGTGCTGATGGGCGTGCTGTTCGGCGTGCTCGGGGTGATGTTCCTCTACAACGCGGCGCTGGCGCTCTTCGTGCGGGAGCGCAGCTACGCGGTATACGGCGTCTACTTGCTCACGGTGCTGCTGTACGAGCTGACCATCACGGGGTACGGGGCGATGTACCTCTGGTCGGGCGTGCCGTGGCTGATGCTGCACGGCTACGAGTTGTTCGCCTGCGCCAGTTTCCTGAGCGCCTCGCTGTTCTTCCGCTACTTCCTCGACCTGCGCACCGCGCGGCCGCGGCACCTGCGGCACATCAACACGGCCATCGTCGCCTACTGGGCGTTCGCGCTCGCCGTCACCGCGGTGTGGCCCAACCGGGCGCTGTCGGCGAGCATCGCGCTGGTCGGGCTGCTGTCGAGCTTCGTCTGCGTGTACTCGTCGGTGGTGCTGATCGCCCAGGGCAACCGGTATGCCCGCTACTTCGGCGCCGCTTGGTCGGTGCTGGTGGCCGCCACGGTGGCCTCGCTGCTGTCGCTGTTCGGGGTGCTGGAGGGCAACTGGCTCACGAACAACGCCCAGCACATCGGCTTCGTCGCGGAAGTGCTGCTGCTGTCGGTGGCGCTCGCCGACCGCATCAAGCACGAGCGCGAGGTGCGCGAGGCCGCGCAGCGCGAGGCACTCGAACTGACGAAGCGGGTCGAGGTCGAGCGCGACCAGAAGATCATCGCGCAGGCCCATGCGATCGAGGTGCAGCGCAAGGCCAACGAGGACCTGGAGGTGCGGGTGCTCGACCGCACGGCCGAACTCGAGCGCGCGATGAAGAACCTCGAGATCGCCAACGTCGAGCTGGCCAAGCTCAGTGTCACGGACGCGCTGACCAAGGTGCACAACCGCCGGTACTTCGACGAGGTGCTCGAGAAGGAGTACCACCGCTCGGAGCGCACCCAGGTGCCGCTGGCCGTGGTGCTGGTCGACATCGACCACTTCAAGCGCGTCAACGACACCTGTGGCCACCTGGCCGGCGACGAATGCCTGCGCCTCGTGGCGGCGGCGCTGCGCCAGTCGGCCGCCCGCTCGACCGACCTCGTGGCCCGCTACGGCGGCGAGGAGTTCGCGCTGGTGCTGCCGGGCACGGACGCCGCCCACGCCGTCGAGATGGCCGACCGGGTGCGCGAGGCCGTCGAGAAGATCGACTTCATCTACCGGGGCCGGCGCGTGCCGATCAGCGTGAGCCTCGGGGTGGTCGCGAAGGTCGTGTCGCTCGACCAGCCGGTGGAGGAGTTCGTGGCCGAGGCCGATGCGGCGCTGTACCGCGCGAAGGAGGCGGGGCGCAACCGGGTGATGCTGGCCGCCTGATCAGCGCGGCTTGGCGATCTGCCAGTCGAGGTGCGCGCGCACCGTGGGCCATTCGGCCGCGGTGATGCTGTAGACCGCGGTGTCGCGCAGGTTGCCGTCGGCCGTGCGCTGGTGGGCGCGCAGGACGCCGTCGAGCTGGGCGCCCAGGCGCTCGATGGCGCGGCGGCTCTGCTGGTTCAGGCGGTGCGTGCGGAACTCCACCGCGATGCAGTCGAGGCGGTCGAACGCGTGCCCGAGCAGCATCCGCTTGCACTCGGTGTTGAGCGCGCTGCGTTGCACGCGGCCCGCGTACCAGGTGCCGCCGATCTCGAGCCGCTTGTGCACGGGGTCGAGGTTCATCATGCGGGTCATGCCCACCGGGACGCCCTGGGCGTCGAGCACGGCGAACGGCAGGACCGTGCCCGCGTCGCGGTGCTGCAGCAGCTGCGCGATGGTGGGTGCCATGGCCTCGGGGGACGGCACGGCGGTGTACCAGAGCTTCCACAACTCGCCGTCGCGCGCGGCTTCGGTGAGCGGCCCGGCCAGCTCGGCCGACAGCGGCACGAGCGAGGCGTGGGTTCCGGTGAGCGTGACGGGCGCGAGCCAGGCCATGGGCGTTCCAGGGTTCAGCGGTTGTGCTTCTGCATGAAGACGAGCTTCTCGAACAGCGAGACGTCCTGCTCGTTCTTCAGCAGCGCGCCGACCAGCGGCGGCACCGCGACCTTGTCGTCCTTCGACTGCAGCACCTCGAGCGGGATGTCTTCCGCGACGAGCAGCTTGAGCCAGTCGATCAGCTCCGACGTGCTGGGCTTCTTCTTCAGGCCCGGCAGGTTGCGCACTTCGTAGAAGCGCTTGAGCGCGGCCGACAGCAGTTCCTGCTTCAGGCCGGGGAAGTGCACGTCGACGATGGACTTCATGGTGTCCGCGTCGGGGAACTTGATGTAGTGGAAGAAGCAGCGGCGCAGGAAGGCGTCGGGCAGCTCCTTCTCGTTGTTCGACGTGATGAACACGAGCGGGCGGTGCTTGGCGCGGATGAGCTCACGCGTCTCGTAGCAGTAGAACTCCATGCGGTCGATTTCGCGCAGCAGGTCGTTCGGGAACTCGATGTCGGCCTTGTCGATCTCGTCGATCAGCAGCGCGACGGGCTGCTCGGAGGCGAAGGCCTGCCACAGCACCCCCTTGACGATGTAGTTGTGGATGTCCTTCACGCGTTCGTCGCCGAGCTGGCTGTCGCGCAGGCGACTCACGGCGTCGTATTCATACAACCCCTGCTGGGCCTTCGTGGTCGACTTGATGTGCCACTGCAGCAGCGGCAAACCGAGCGACTGCGCCACTTCCTCGGCCAGCATCGTCTTGCCGGTGCCGGGCTCGCCCTTGACGAGCAGGGGGCGCTTCAGCGTGGCGGCCGCGTTCACGGCCAGCATCAGATCATCCGTTGCGACGTAGTTGTCGGAGCCTTGGAACTTCATCGGGGTGGGTTTCTGTGAAGGTGTGCCCCAGTATAAGGGCCCATATAATCACGGGTTACCTGAAGACTCGCCCGAAGAACCCAATGAAACTGACGTTCTCCAAATTCCTTCCGGTGATGGTCACCGCCCTGATCGGCGCGGCAACGGTCGCGCAGGCAGCCGACCCCATCACCCCGAGCGCGGCCGCGGGCGAGAAGAAGGCGGCCATGTGCATCGGCTGCCACGGCATCCCCGGCTACCAGGCCAGCTTCCCTGAAATCCACAAGGTCCCGATGATCGGCGGCCAGGGTGCGAAGTACATCGTCGCCGCGCTGAACGAATACCAGAAGGGTGACCGCAAGCACCCGACCATGAAGGGCATCGCCGCCTCGCTGACCGAGCAGGACATGGCCGACCTCGCCGCCTTCTACGAGAAGCAGAACGTCGCCGGCGCCGAAAAGACGCTGCCCGCCGCCCCGGCCAACGTGGCCGCGCTGCTCGACAAGGGCAAGTGCGTCACCTGTCACGGCACCGACTTCAACACCGCCATCAGCGGCGAGTACCCGAAGCTGGCCGGCCAGCATGCCGACTACCTCTACGTCGCGCTGAAGTCGTACCAGATCGGCGGCAACCCGCACGTGGGCCGTGCGAACCCCACGATGCAGGCCCAGATCCAGGGCTTCACGCACGCCGAACTCAAGCTGATCGCCAACTACCTGGGCTCGCTCAAGAGCGACCTGACGGTGCACCCCCAGTCGCGCTTCCGCTGACCGGCCGTCCCGTCCGAACGCGCAAGGCCGCACGATGTGCGGCCTTTTTCATGGTCCGGCGCCCACAGCAGGCTTTCCCGAGGGCAAACTCTCGGGGTTGACGCCACCGCTGCCGCCCCGCATCAAGATGTTGAAGAAGATTCCCGTCCGGCAGGTCCGCCTCGGCATGCACATCCACTCCCTCACGGGAGCCTGGCTCGACCATCCGTTCTGGAAGACCAAGTTCGTCATCGAGGAACCGGCCGACCTGCAGAAGCTGCAGGCGAGCGGCGTCGAGGAGGTCTGGATCGACCCGGGCAAGGGCCTCGACGTGGCGCCGGAACCCCCGCCCGCACCGTCCACCGCCGCCGCGGCTCCCGTGCCGGCGGCCCCGCCCGTGACCCCGGCCCCGCAGTCCACGGACTTCGAGGAGGAGGTGCGCCGCGCCACCGTGCTGATCGGCAAGTCGAAGCAGGCCGTGGTCGCGCTCTTCACCGAGGCGCGCCTCGGCAAGGCCATCGACGCCGAGGAGTGCCTGCCGCTCGTCGACGAGATCGCCAGTTCGGTGTGGCGCAACCCCGGTGCGATGGTGAGCCTCGCCCGGCTCAAGACCCACGACGACTACACCTACATGCACTCGGTGGCGGTGTGCGCGCTGATGGTGTCGCTCGCCCGCCAACTCGGCGCGGACGAGAACGAGACCCGCCTCGCCGGCCTGGGCGGCCTGCTGCACGACATGGGCAAGGCCGTGATGCCGCTCGACGTGCTCAACAAGCCGGGCCGCCTGACCGACGACGAGTTCCGCGTCATCAAGTCGCACCCCGAACGCGGCTTCGAGATGCTGCGCGCCGGGGGCACCGCGCCGCTGGCAGCCCTCGACATCTGCCTGCACCACCACGAGAAGATGGACGGCAGCGGCTACCCCCGCGGCCTGCGCGGCGACCAGATCTCCAAGATGGCGCGCATGGGCGCCGTCTGCGACGTGTACGACGCCATCACGTCCGACCGCCCGTACAAGTCGGGCTGGGACCCGGCCGAGGCCATCCGCAACATGGCGGAATGGCGTGGCGGGCACTTCGACGACGCCGTGTTCCAGGGCTTCGTGAAGAGCCTGGGCATCTACCCGACGGGCTCGCTGCTGCGCCTCCATTCGGGGCGGCTCGCGGTGGTGGTCTCGCAGAACGAGAAGTCCCTCGTCACCCCGGTCGTGAAGGTCTTCTTCTCGACCCGCTCCCAGCTGCACATCACGCCGGAACTGCTGGACCTGTCCAGCCCCTCGTGCAACGACCGCATCGTGGCGCGCGAGTCGAACGCGGAGTGGAAGTTCTCGCACCTCGACGAGCTGTGGGCGGGGCCGGAGACGCTCAAGCGCCTGGGCAAGTAGCTGCTCCCCGCACCCCACACCGTGTTGGGGGACATGCGAGTCCCGCAGAAGCTTCCTCGCTCGCCCCCGCCTAAACTCGTCCCCTTTTGAAGGAGACGAATGATGCGCCGTGGGGTTGTCGTGGGAAGCCTGCTCGTGTCGCTGGCCGCCGCCGCGTCGGCGCAGACGCTGCGCTGGTCGTCGCAGGGGGATCCGCAGACGATGGACCCGCACTCGCAGAACGAGTCGCTGACGAACCAGATGAACGGGCAGGTCTACGAGACGCTCGTGAACCGGGGCAAGTCGCTCGAACTCGTGGGCGTGCTCGCCACCGAGTGGAAGCAGGTGGCGCCCACGCGCTGGCGCGTGAAGCTGCGCCCGAACGTGAAGTTCCACGACGGCTCGCCGTTCACGGCCGACGACGTGATCTTCTCGGTGCAGCGTGCGAAGGCCGGCACCTCCGACATCGGCGCCTACGCCGCCGCGCTCGGCACGCCGAAGAAGATCGACGCCCTCACGCTCGAGTTCGAGCAGGCCCAGGTCAACCCCATCTTCGAGCAGCACCTGACCGCGGTGCAGATCATGAGCAAGGCCTGGTCCGAGAAGAACAAGGCCACCGAGCCGGCGAACTTCAAGGGCAAGACGGAGAACCACGCGTCGTTCCATGCGAACGGCACGGGCCCCTTCATGCTGGTCTCGCGCCAGCCCGACGTGAAGACGACCTACAAGCGCAACCCGGCGTGGTGGGGCAAGTTCGAGGGCAACGTGCAGGAGGTCGTCTACACGCCCATCGGCAGCGACGCCACGCGCACCGCCGCGCTCATCTCGGGCGAGGTCGACTTCGTGCTCGACCCGGTGCCCCAGGACGTGCAGCGCCTCAAGTCGTCGAAGGACGTGAAGGTGATCGAAGGCCCCGAGAACCGCATCCTCTTCATCGGCATGGACCAGCAGCGCGACCAGCTGCTGTACGGCAGCGTGAAGGGGAAGAACCCCTTCAAGGACGTGCGCGTGCGCCGTGCGCTGTACCAGGCGATCGACATCGAGGCCATCAAGTCGCGCCTGATGCGCGGCCAGTCGCTGCCCACCGGCGGCATCACGCCGTCGCCGCTCGGCGCGTACAACGACCCCGAACTGGAGCGCCGCCTGCCGTACGACCTCGAGGCCGCGAAGAAGCTGCTGGCCGAGGCCGGCTACGCGACCGGCTTCGAGGTCACGCTCGACTGCCCGAACAACCGCTACATCAACGACGAGGAGCTGTGCCAGACGCTCGCGGCGATGTGGGCGCGGCTGAACGTCAAGGTGCGCGTCAATGCGATGCCGCGCAGCCTGTACTTCCCGAAGCTGCAGAAGCAGGACACGTCGATGTACCTGCTCGGCTGGGGCGGCTCCATCACCGATGCCGAGACGATGTTCACGCCCGTGCTGCGCAGCCGCACCGACCAGGGCACCGGCACCTGGAACTTCGGCGGTGTGAAGGACGAGAAGTTCGACGAACTCGCCGCCGCGTCCAGCCGCGAGCCCGACCCGAAGAAGCGCGAGGCGCTCATCAAGGCGGCGCTCAAGCGCCACAACGAGCAGGTGCTGAACATCCCGCTGCACCGCCAGGTGATTCCGTGGGCCGCCCGCTCGAACGTGACCGTGGTCCACCGCGCGGACAACTGGCTCGAGTGGAGCTGGGTGACCGTCGCGGGGAAATAGCACACGCGTACCGCACGAACGCGCCACGGTGGTGCGCACCGCCCTCGGGTGGCGCAGCGTTACTCACCATGGAAGCCGGGATGGCCGAAGCGACATCGGGATGATGTTCGCTGGTGGCCGTTCAACACTCTGAAATCCGCACGATCTTTAGTGAAAAGTTCTGCGGGTGCGCCGGGACAATGGCCCCGCTTCACGACCCCGTCACGGCACGCCCGTGCCGGATTCGGGAAGCGCCCCGCCGGCCCCGGCTTTCACTTCAGGAGTGTTTGATGCGTTTCTCGATTCGTTCCGTTCTGCCGGGCACCTGCCTGGCCATGGCCCTAGCGGGTGCCGGGTTCGCCGCCCAGGCGCAGGAGACGGTGCAGATGGGAGCCGTGCTGTCGCTGACCGGGGCCAACGCCACGGTGGGTGAGGACGTGCGCCGCGCCGTGGGTCTCGCCGTCGACAAGGTCAACGAACAGGGCGGGGTGCTGGGCAAGAAGTTCGCCGTGGTCGTCGAGGACTCGGGCGGCAACCCCACCACGGCGCTGAACGCCGCGCGCAAGCTCGTGAGCGTCGACAAGGTGCCGGTCGTGATCGGCGAGTACTCGTCGGGCATCACCCTGCCGATGGCCCAGTACCTCGTGAAGGAGGGGGTCACGCACATCAACATCGCCAGCACGAGCGTGAAGATCAAGGACCTGGGCGCCACCGCGTTCAACCTGATCGGCCTCGAGAACCTCGGCAACAAGTTCTCCGCCGCCGACACGTGGGCGCTCGGCTACCGCAAGGTCGCGATGATCGCCCCGAACAATGCCTACGGCCAGGGCGTGGCCCACGGTTTCAAGGAGGAGTTCGAGAAGCTCGGCGGCCAAGTGGTCACCGAGGTGCTCTACACCGCCGGCCAGTCGACCTACCGCCGCGAACTGCAGCAGATGTCGCGCAGCAACCCGGATGCGTACATCTACACCGCTTACGGCCAGGAGTCGGCCGTGCTGAACCGCGAGGCCTTCGAACTGGGCCTGCGCAAGACGCCGTGGTACGCCATCCTGCTGAGCATGAGCCTGTCCGACACCCCGGCCGAGATCGCCAAGGGCCAGCTGGGCATGGAGGTGGGTTCGGTCTACGGTGACGCGGGCAAGGCCTACGCCGCCGCGTTCGCGGCCAAGTACAAAGACGGCATGAAGACCTCGTACACGGGCTACGCGTACGACGCCGTGATGATGACGGCCGCCGCCATCAACAAGGCGAAGTCGACGCAACCCGCCGCCGTGCAGGCCGCGCTGAAGGACATCGGCAAGGGCTACGTGGGCGTGACAGGTCCGATCACGTTCGACGCCGACCGCCAGCGCATCGACCCGCCGTACGCGAAGCTGAAGTACGACGGCAAGGTCGTCCCCCGCTGACCTGAGACCGCCGCCGCCGGGTGACCGCCCGGCGGCCCCTGTCCCTCCCGATCATCCCCCTCCAATGCTGCAGTTTCTCGTCGACACGGCCCTGCGTGCCTCCGACCTCGCGCTCATCGCGCTGGGCCTGAGCATGGTCTACGGCCTGGTCAAGTTCCCGAACATCGCGCACGTGCAGTACGCGATGCTGGGCGCTTACCTCACCTTCTTCCTCCGTGCCGCCGGCGTGCCGCTGGTCGGGGCCATCGTGCTCTCCTGCGCCATCACCGGGCTGTTCACGCTCGCGATGCACCTGCTCGTGTTCCGCCGCCTGCTGCGCTCGGGGCCGGCCATCGCGATGATCGGGTCGCTCGCGGTCGCGATGCTCATCGTCGCGGTGCTGCAGGGTGTCGCGGGCTCGTTCCCGCGGATGTTCGACCTGCCGCTGTCGGCGCCGCACGAATTCGGCGACGCCCGCATCACCACCACCCAGCTGCTCACCGTGGGCACCACGCTGCTGCTGCTCGTGGGGTTCTCGCTGCTGCTCTTCTTCACCCGCGCCGGCCGCGCCATGCGCGCGCTGGCCTCGAACCGGGCGCTCGCCGACGCCTCGGGCCTCAACGCCGAACGCATCACGCGGGTCGTCAACTTCGGCAGCGGTGCCATCGCCGGGCTCGGCGGCAGCATGCTGGCGCTGTCCACCGGCGCCCACCTGAACCTCGGCCACGACCTGCTGCTGCCGGTGTTCGCCGCCGCGATCCTCGGCGGCCTCGGCAACCCGCTCGGTGCGGTGGCGGGCGGCGTGCTGATCGCCTTCACCGAAACCGCGGTCACGAACCTGAACTTCGGGTTCCTGTTCGGCAAGCCCGTCGCCTTCCTGCCGGTGGCCTACATCGGCGCCGCTTCCTTCCTGATCCTCCTGCTGGCCCTGCTGTTCAAGCCGTACGGCCTCTTCGACCGCCAGGTGCGCCGTGTCTGATTTCCTCATCTCCTCCTTCACCATCGCGGGCATCTACGCGCTGATGGCGCTCGGCCTGAACCTGCAGGCCGGCTGGTCCGGGCTGCTCAACTTCGGCCACATCGCGTTCGCGGGCCTCGGCGCCTACGCCACCGGCATCGTGATCCAGGCCGGGGGCTCCGGCTGGACCGGCGCGCTCGTGGGCGTGGGCCTCGCGATGGCGCTCGGCTGGGCCGTGGCCCGCCTCGGCCGGCAGCTGGGCTCCGACTACTGGGGCATCGCGACGCTCGCGATCGCCGAGATCTTGCGCACCATCGCCACGAACGAGGGCTGGCTCACGGGCGGGGCCCAGGGCATCAGCGCGATCCCGTCGCTGTTCGACGGGCTGCCGCGCCCGTGGAATGCCGTGGCCTTCCTCGGGCTGGTGCTGGCCGTCGTCGCCGTGGCCGCGCTGTCGCTGCGCCGCGTGGCCAACGGCCGCTTCGGCCGCGCGCTGCGCCTGATGCGCGAGGAGCCGCAGCTCGCCGCGTGCATGGGCTACGACCTGAAGTCGCTCAAGACCCGCGCCATCATGGCCGGCGCCGCGGTGACCGCGCTCGCCGGGTCGCTCTACGCGCACTACATGAGCTTCGCGGGCCCCGACTACATGGTGGCCTCCGAGACCTTCCTGATCTGGACGATGGTGATGATCGGCGGCTTGGGCAACACCGCCGGCGTGCTCGTGGGCGTGCTGCTCGTGCAGGCCGCCTACAGCGCCGTGCCGTTCGCGAAGGACTTCTTCGGCTTCGGCTCCGACCTCGCCGGCGCGCTGCGCCTGGGCCTCATCGGCCTCATCCTCCTCGCGTGCCTGCTGTGGCGCAGCGAGGGCCTCGTTCCCGAAAAACTCCGCAAGATTCCCGCATGACCGCCGTTTTCGCTCCGCTCCTCCAGGTCCGTTCGGTGGCCAAGGCCTTCGGTGGCAACCGGGTCCTCGAGGATGTCTCCTTCCAGGTCGAACCCGGCGAGATCGTGGGCCTGCTCGGCCCCAACGGCTCGGGCAAGAGCACGCTCCTCAACCTCGTCACCGGCTTCGAGCGCATCGACCAGGGCGAGGTGCAGTTCGAGGGCGGGCGCATCGACCGCCTGCCCGCGCACCGCATTGTCGACCACGCGCTCGGCCGCACGTTCCAGCTGCCGTCGATGCCCACGAAGATGTCGGTGATCGAGGTCGCGATGGCCGCGGCCACCGCGCACCACGGCTTCTTCGACACGCTGCTCGGCACCCGCACTGCGCGCGAGGCCGAGGAACGTGCGCGCGCCGAGGCCGATGCGCTGCTGAAGGAATTCCTGCTGACCCCCGTGCGCGACCTGCCGTCCTCGGCGCTGTCGGGCGGCCAGAAGAAGCTGCTCGGCATCGTCTGCGCGCTGATGGGCAAGCCGCGGCTGCTGATGCTCGACGAACCCACCGCCGGCGTGCACCCCAACCTGCGCAACGACATCGTCCAGGCGCTCCAGCGCCTGAACCGTCAGGGCATGACGATCGTGATCGTCGAGCACGACATGCACTTCATCCGCGAGGTGTGCACGCGCTGCATCGTGCTCGACCGCGGCCACATCGTCGCCAGCTGCCGGCCGGACGAGCTGTCGTCCAACGAACGCGTGCTGCAGGCCTACCTCGGCGGCGGCCGGGCGGCCACCGAAAACGAGAAAGTCAACGCATGATCCAGATCGACCACGTGACGGCGGGCTACACCCCGGACGTCGACATCCTCCGCGGCATGACACTGCACGCGAACGCCGCCGAGATCGTCACGCTGCTGGGCCCGAACGGCTGCGGAAAATCCACGCTGCTCAAGACCATCGCGGGCTTCCTGAAGCCGCGCATCGGGCGCATCGTGCTCGACGGCGTGGACGTGGGCCAGGTGCCCGTGCACACCAAGATCCAGAAGCTCGGCCTCGGCTTCGTGCCGCAGACCGAGAACGTGTTCAGCGCCTTGAGCGTGCGCGAGAACCTGCAGGTGGGCGGGCATTTCCAGTCGGACGCCGACGTGGCGCAACGACTCGACGAACTCTGCACGCTGTACCCGGTGCTGATGCGAAAGCTGAGCGCGCCCGCCGCGTCCCTCTCGGGCGGCGAACGCCAGATCCTCGCGCTGGCGCGAGCGCTGATGGCCCGGCCGAAGCTGCTGCTGCTCGACGAACCGTCGGCGGGCCTGTCGCCGAAGATGCTGCTGGAGGTGTTCCAGGCGGTGATGGACATCCGCGCCAAGGAAAACGTGACCGTGCTGATGGTGGAGCAGAACGCGCTCGAGGCGCTGCGGATCTCCGACCGGGCGTACGTGCTGTCGATGGGCGCCGTGGCGCTGACGGGCGAGGCGAAGACGCTGATGGACGATCCGCAGGTGCGGGAGCTGTACCTGGGCGGACGCGCGGCCTGAGGGTGAACTTGGCCTCACCGCAAAACAAGCTGTCGTCCCGGCGCAGGCCGGGACCCTGGGCCTTGTGCTGCGCGCTGATGGTGATGCCCATCAGGCCGTGCCGGCTGCGCGCGCTACCGTTCCCCTCGTGAGTGAGACCGCGCCGGGAATTCGCCCCGGCGGGCGAGTCCCTTATTTGCTGGTGCAAATAAGGAACCAACAAAGCACCTGAACACCAGCTTCGGCTTATTCGGCTCTGCTGCTTCGGCTACGCGGGACTCGCGCGGCGGAGGCCGAGGACTCGAGGGTGCCAGGACTTCTCGCCAGGCTCGGACGTGCGGGGTCTGCCTTCGTGGGCGCTCGGTTCAATCGAGCCACTCGGGTCGTTCCGCACAAGGCGGAACATCCTGCTGAGCGCAGGCGTTCACGCCTGCACGCGATGGCATCGGGCTCTGCGGTGAGGCGTCGTTCGCGCCCCATGCCCAGGGGCCCGGTCTGCGCCGGGACGACGCGTGTTCTCCGACTCAGCTGTTCCCGAGTTCCACTGCCCGGCGCTGCGCGTTGCGCATCGCCTTCACGAGCGTGTCCTTGACCGCGTGCCGGTCGAGGGTCTCGATGGCGGCGGCGGTGGTGCCCCCCTTCGACGTCACCTGCGCCCGAAGCACCTCGGGCGGTTCGGCCGAACGCCGCGCCATCTCGGCGGTGCCGGCCACCGTGGCGAGGGCCAGCGCGCGGGCCTGGGCGGGCGGGAGGCCCATCGAGGCGCCGGAGGCCATCATCGCTTCCAGCAGGTAGAGCACGTACGCAGGGCCCGAGCCGGACAGCGCGGTGACCGCGTCGAGGTCCGCCTCGGCTGCGACCCACAGCGTGGCGCCGGTGGGGCGCAGCACCGCTTCGATGAGCGCGCGGTCGGTGGATGACACCGCGTCGCGGGCGAACAGCCCCGCGATGCCCTGGCCGATCAGGGCCGGGGTGTTGGGCATCGCACGCACCACGCGTTCGCTGCCGGTGGCGCGGGCGAGGGTGTCGCTGCGCACGCCGGCCATCACGCTCAGGTGCAGCGCGTCCGTGAGGCCGGGCCCGCACGCGGCGGCGGCCTCGGTGAACACCTGCGGCTTGACGGCCCAGACCACGAGCCCGGCCCGCGCGATGGCGCTGTCCGCCACCGGCGTGGCGAACACGCCGTGTTCGGACCACAGGCGCTCGCGCTGCGGTTCGAAGGGTTCGACGACCTGGATCGAACGCGGGTCGGTGCCGCTCGCGACGAGCCCGCCGATGAGCGCGGTGGCCATGTTGCCGCCACCGATGAAGGCGATCGACATGTCCATCAGTGCGAGGTCCCTGCCAGCAGCGCGGCGTTGCCGCCGGCCGCCGCGGTGTTGATGGTCACGGTCTGCTCGGCGCAGAAGCGGAACAGGTAGTGCGGACCGCCGGCCTTCGGGCCGGTGCCGGACAGGCCTTCGCCGCCGAACGGCTGCACGCCCACCACCGCGCCGATCATGTTGCGGTTCACGTAGACGTTGCCGATGCGGGCCTCGGCCGCGAGTCGCAGCGCCCGCGAGTCGATGCGGGTCTGCAGGCCCAGCGTGAGGCCGTACCCGAGCGCGTTGACCTCGCGGATCACGGCGTCGGCATCGCCCGACCAGCGCACCACGTGCAGCACCGGGCCGAAGATCTCGGCCGACAGGTCGGACACCTTGGACACTTCGAAGGCCACGGGGGCGATCAGGTGCCCGGTGGCGTCCTGGCGGACCGGCGCGCGGCCGATCAGGCGGGCCGCGCCTTCGAGGCGGGCCACCTCGCGGGCGATGTTCGCGTGGGCCTCGGCGTCGATCACCGGGCCGACGTCGGTCCACAGCTGCGACGGGTCGCCGACGGACAGCTCCTGCAGCGCGCCGGCGATCATCTCGATCACGCCGTCGGCGATGCCCTCGTGCACGCACAGCAGGCGCAGCGCGGAGCAGCGCTGGCCGGCGGTGCGGAAGGCGCTCTGCACCACGGCGTCCACCACCTGCTCGGGCAGCGCGGTGCTGTCGACCACCATCGCGTTGATGCCCCCGGTCTCGGCGATCAGCGGCACGATGGGGCCGTCCTTCGCGGCCAGCGCGCGGTTGATGGCCTTGGCCACCGCGGTGGAGCCGGTGAAGCACACGCCCGCGACGAGCGGGTGTGCGACGAGCGCGGCACCCACGGTGTGGCCCTCGCCGTGCTGCAGCACGAGCGCGTCGGCCGGCACGCCGGCCTCGTGCAGCAGCGCGACGAAGCGTGCGGCGACGGCCGGGGTCTGCTCGGCGGGCTTCGCGGCCACGGTGTTGCCGGCCACCAGCGCGGCGACGACCTGGCCCGCGAAGATCGCGAGCGGGAAGTTCCACGGGCTGATGCAGACGAACACGCCGCGGCCGTGCAGGTGCAGCGTGTTGCTCTCGCCGGTCGGGCCGGGGAGGGCGCGCGAGGCCAGGGTGGCCTCCGCCTGGTCGGCGTAGTAGCGGCAGAAGTCGATGGCCTCGCGCACCTCGGAGATGCAGTCGCCCAGCGTCTTGTGGGCCTCGCGCACGAGCAGGCCGCAGAACTCGGGTTGGCGCCGTTCCAGCGCGTCGGCGGCGCGGCGCAGCACGGCGGCGCGGTCGGCGAGCGGCGTGCCGTTCCAGGCGGTGAAGCCGCCGTGCAGGCGGATCATCGTCGCGGCGATGCCACCGACCGAAGCTTCGGGCACGGACTCGACCACGGCGGCCTCCACGGCCTGTTCGTAGACGGCGCGTTCGGCGATCACCGCGAGGTCGGCGCCCTGCGGGTTGCGGCGGCCGTGCGTGCCGTCGAAGCCGTACAGCGCGACCGGCAGCGGCAGGCCCGACACGGCGGCCGGGTGCAGCGGCGAGGCGAGCAGCACGTCGACCGGCACGGACTCGTCGGTGAGCTGGTGCACGAACGACGAGTTCGCGCCGTTCTCGAGCAGGCGGCGCACGAGGTAGGCGAGCAGGTCCCGGTGTTCGCCGACCGGCGCGTACACCCGCACCGGCACGCCCGCGTCCTTCAGCACCTCGCGGTACACGCCTTCGCCCATGCCGTGCAGGCGCTGCATCTCGTACCGCGCACCGCGGGCCTTCGCCATCGCCTGGATGGCCGCGATGGTGCCGGCGTTGTGCGTGGCGAACTGCGGGTAGATCACGTCGGCGTGGTCGATCAGGGCGCCGGCGCAGGCGAGGTAGGAGATGTCGGTGTGGTGCTTGTGCGTGTAGACCGGGTACGCGGGCAGGCCGAGCTCCTGGGCGCGCTTGATCTCGCCGTCCCAGTACGCGCCCTTGACCAGGCGCACCATGAAGCGCTGGCCGTTCGCGCGGGCGATGCGGGCTACCTCGTCGATCACGTGGCGAGCGCGGGTCTGGTAGGCCTGCACGGCGAGGCCGAAGCCGCGCCACTGCGGGAAACGCAGCGCGGCGCGCGCGGCCAGTGCCTCGAACACGTCGAGCGAGAGTTCGAGGCGGTCGCACTCCTCGGCGTCGATGGTCAGGTTGATGTCGGCCGCCGCGGCCCGTTCCATCAGCGACCACACGCGGGGCAGCAGCGCGTCGCCGACGCGCTCGCGCTGCGCGTCCTCGTAGCGGGAGAAGAGGGCGCTCAGCTTGATCGAGATGCCGTCGGAGCCCTCGGGGCCCGCACCGCGCACGCCGGCCTTCGCGATGTGTTCGATGGCGTCGTGGTACGACGCGAGGTAGCGGCGCGCGTCGGCCTCGGTGCGCGCGCCTTCGCCGAGCATGTCGTAGCTGTAGCGCAGCTGCGGCTGCGCCTTGCGGGCGCTGTCCGCCTCGGACAGCGCCTCGCGGATCTGGCGGCCCAGCACGAACTGGCGGCCCATCAGCTGGATCGCGCGCACGGTGGCGGCCACGACGGTCTGCGCGCCCAGGCGCTTGAAGAGGCCGGCCTCGTGGTCCTGGTCGGGCAGGAACCGTTTGGACAGCGCGATGACACTCGACGACAGGCCGGAGATCACCTTGTGGTGGCTCGCGGCCGGCATGTCGAATTCGGCCTTGCCCAGTTGGTCGGCGGTGAGGGCGATCGCGGTGGCCGCATCGGGCACGCGCAGCAGCGCCTCGGCCAGGCGCATCAGCGCGAGGCCCTCGGCGCTCGAGATCGGGTAGTCGCGCAGCAGCGACTCCATCGCCCAGAACGGCGCGGGCGACTCGCGCACCGCGGCGACCCAGGGCCGGGCCGTGGCCATCGCCGCCGGCCACGACAGGCTGGCGGGCAGGCGGGACAGCAGGTCCTGCAGCACGGTGGCCTCGTCGCGGTACGGGCTCGGGAGCCGGTCGGCCGCACGGCGTGGCGACAGGCTGAAGGGGACTTGATTCATGGGGATGCGCGAAAAACGTGGTGGTTTTCTCTATGGTAGTTTTTGATCTGTTGGATTAATCTCCAAACATCACGGTGATCTTGGAGATTTATCAAGCATGCGAGCCCGAACCAGCGACGCCGACCTCGAAGCCCCGCCGTTCGTCCCGCACGGCTTCGACAAGATCGACGCCCGCATCCTGCGGGCCCTGCAGGCCGACGGTCGCATCTCCAACATCAAGCTCGCCGAGGAAGTGCACCTGTCGCCCACCGCCGTGCTCGAGCGGGTCAAGCGCCTCACGCGCGACGGCTTCATCCTCGGCTACACCGCGCGCCTGAACCCCGACAAGCTGGGCGCCGGCATGCTCGTGTTCATCGAGGTCGTGCTCGACCGCACCACGCCCGACGTGATGAACGCCTTCAGCGCCGCGGTGCAGACGCGTCCCGAGATCCTCGAGTGCCACCTCGTGGCCGGCGGCTTCGACTACCTGATCAAGACGCGCGTGTCCGACATGCGGGCATACCGCGAATGGATCGGCACCGTGGTGTGGACGCTGCCCGGCGTGCGCGAGACGCACACGTACGCGGTGATGGAGGAAGTGAAAAACACCACGGCCCTGGCCATCTGAGGATCGGTAGACTCGGCGGCAAACCAACACACGCCCGCAGCGGGGGAGGCTCCACTTGAAACGCAATCTTCTGGCCAAGGCCATCGTCGCGGTGCTCGCGCTCGCGCTGCTGAGCTACGGGCTCATGCAGCTGCAGTCCGACCCCACGCTGCGCGACCTGCAGCGCATCGGCATCGCGGCGCTGGAGGGAGGCGGCCCGAAACCCCGCGAAGACCAGTACATCCAGGTGACCGACGGGTACCTGATGCCGTACTACATGATCAACTACAGCCACAGCCGCAAGCGGGGCGACTCGGCCCACGTGTTCGTGCCCGTCGGTTCGCTGGCCATGCAGGAGAAGGCCTTCCGCGACGAGAAGATCCACCCCGTGGTGTGGGTGCGCCTGTCGCAGGACTTCGGCACGAAGGAAGCCGCCGACAAGGCGATGCAGTCCCCGAGCCGGTACCAGCGCCCCTACCCGGTGAGCGGCGTGGCCCGCGAGCTGGAAGGCAGCGTGCGCGAGGAGATGCAGAAGGTCGCCGGCCTCCAGATCACCGACCCCGTGGCGCTGCACGAAGGCGCCGAGCCGCTGAGCCTCGGGCGTGGCGCCGAGCTGGCCTTCGCCGGTGGCACGCTGCTGCTGGTGGTGGGCCTGTGGGCGTGGGGCGACATCGCCGGCGAAACCTGGGCGAAGCGGCTCGAGGTGTCCGGGGCGACGGTGTTCGTCGGCACGTCCGCGCAGCTGATCACGGCGCTGGTCGGCGGCATCGTGCTGGTGCTGGCCGTGGGAGAGGCGGTCAACCACTGGGTGGAGGCGCGAGCGGTCAGCCCGGTTGGCGCGGGCGCGGCGCTCGTGGGCCTCGCGATGCTCGGCTTCGGCCTGTGGCGCAACCGCGCGGCGGTGGTGGTGGGGGCCGACCGGCTCTACCTCGTGCGCAACGGCAGCCGCGAGAAGCTGATGTTCGCCGACGTGCAGGGCCTGCTGGTCGACGAACGCAAGGTGAAGGGCGTGCTGGTCGCCAAGTACACGCTGCTGACGGCCGGCAAGCCGTTCAAGGTGGGCAGCAGCTGGTTCCGCGGCGGGGTCGACGACGCCCGAGGCCTCGGCGCGCTGTTGCGCGAACGCGTGACGCAGAAGCTGGCGCCCGCGCTGCAGGCCCGCATCGCCGGTGGCGAGCGGGTGTCCTTCGGCCCGCTGTTCGTCGGCCACGACGGCATCGGCAAGGGCAAGGCCACCGACCGCGCCGATGTGCTGACGTGGCAGGACATCGGCTCGGCCACGCTGAAGAACGGCCAGCTCAAGATCAAGCAGAAGGGGAAGATGTTCGGCTGGGGCTCGTTCGCCGTCAGCAAGATCGTCAACTTCGACCTGCTGATGCACATGCTGCAGGGCAAGGTCGCGTGAGGCACGGGCAGCGGACCATGGCGGCACGCAAGCTCCCGCCGACGAAGGAGGAAGTGGCCGCGCTGCCGCCGTTCGAGGGCGTGCCGCTCGCGCGCATCCACGTGCCGCACACGCCGCAGCAGATCGACGCGGCCTGGGCCGAGCTGGGCCGGCACCGCTACGTGGGGTTCGACACCGAGTCGAAGCCCACCTTCACCGCGGGCGAGGTCTCCGGCGGGCCCGACGTGGTTCAGTTCGCCACGGCCACCGACGCCTGGGTGTTCCAGCTGCGCGTGGGCGCGTGCCTCGACGTCGTGCGGCAGGTGCTCGAGTCGCCCGACGTGGTCAAGGTGGGCTTCGGCCTGCAGTCCGACCACACGCAGCTGAAGGCGCGCCTGGGCGTGCACGTGCGGCCGGTGCTCGACCTCGACATCGTCTTCAGCCGCCGCGGCTACCCGCGCACGATCGGCGTGCGGGGGGCACTCGCGGTGGCGGCGGGCAAGTCGTTCTCCAAGTCCAAGCGGGTCACCACGTCGAACTGGTCGGTGGCGGAGCTGAACGACCGGCAGCTGATGTATGCGGCGAACGATGCCTTCGCGGCGTTGAAGGTGCTGGAAGCGCTCGCGCTGCCCGAAGACGAACTGGCCAGCTGGATCGCGCGGCGGCCCTAGCACGCTCCGTCATCCCGGCGAACGCCGGGATCCACCGCCACGAGTGGGCCCGGCGTTCGCCGGGGTGACCATGCGCTACTGCTTGCTGCGAGCGGCCACGGCGGCTTCCGCCTCCGCCGCCAGCTCCCGCAGCTTGTCCTTCTTGCTCTTGCGCTTGCCCTTGATGCCGCCGGTGGCCTGGGCCTCCGTGGCCACCGCGGTGGGCTCGAATCCGGCGATGCGCTCGCGTGGCACCCGTGCGCCCTGGCGCTTCTCGATGAGGCGGAAGTGCGCCTCGGTGTCGGCCGTCACGAAGCTCACGGCCAGGCCGTCGGCGCCGGCGCGGCCCGTGCGGCCGATGCGGTGCACGTGGTCGGTGGCGGAGCGGGGCAGGTCGTAGTTCACCACCACGGGCAGGTCGGCGATGTGGATGCCGCGTGACGCGAGGTCGGTGGCCACCACGACCTGCCCGTAGCCGTCCTTGAAGTCCTCGAGCAGCTGGGTGCGGGCGCCCTGGCTCAGGTCGCCGTGGAAGGCGGCGGCCTTGATGTCGCGGCGGCGGAGCTTCTCGGCGACGTGTTCGGCGGCGTACTGCGACGCGACGAACACGAGCGCGCGGGACCAGCCCTCCTCGCGGATGAGGTGGGCGAGCAGGGCGGTGCGCTTGGGTTCGTCGACCTCGATGGCGCGTTGCCGGATGGCCGGCACCGCGAGGGGCTCGTCGGCCACGTCGACGACGGCCGGGTCGCGCAGGTGGCTTTCGGCGAGCGCGCGCACGGCCGGCGGGAAGGTGGCGGAGAACAGCAGGTTCTGGCGCTTGGCCGGCAGCAGCTGCAGGATCAGGCCCAGCTCGTCGGCGAAGCCCTTGTCGAGCATGCGGTCGGCCTCGTCGAGCACGAGCGTGGCCACGCGCGACAGCGACACGGCGTTGTGGTGCACGAGGTCGAGCAGCCGGCCCGGCGTGGCGATCACCACGTCGGCGCCGCCGCGCAGCGCCATCATCTGCGGGTTGATGGAGACCCCGCCGAACACGCACTCGATCTTCGGCGGGCGGGCGAGCGCCGGCGCGAGGCCGCGCAGCGTGGCCGCCACCTGGGCGGCGAGTTCGCGCGTGGGCACGAGGATCAGCGTGGTGACGCGGCGCGGCGTGGTGATTTCGGCCGTGGCGAAGCGCTGCAGCAGCGGCAGCACGTAGGCGGCCGTCTTGCCGGAGCCGGTGCGGGCCGAGGCCCGCAGGTCACGGCCCTGCAGCACGAACGGAATGGCGGCGGCCTGGACGGGCGTGGGCGTGGCGAAGCCCTCGTCGAGGGCGCGGTCGAGCAGCCGCGGGGCGAGGCCCAGCGCGTCGAAGGTCACGGGGGTGTCTGCGGTCATTCAGTCTCGCGTGGCGCGGCGGCGCACGCAGTCGATGTACTTGTCGCCGTCGGGCGGCAGGCCGCTGCGCTGGGATTCCCACATCATCTGGCCGAGGCATTCCATCACCTCGTGCTGCGCGTCGTGGCGCGAGCCGCGGCGCGCGGCCAGCAGCTCGTAGGCCTGCTTGATGCCGCGGGGCTGGTCGATGCTGACCTGCTCGGTGATGGACAGGTGCATGGACAGGTGCAGGAACGGGTTCTCGCGGCCGGCGTCCGGGTCGTAGACGGCGGCCAGCGCGGCGTCGACGTCGGCGAAGTCGGCGTGGTACTCGGGGTGCTCGGCGATCCAGTCGGCGGCCAGGGCTTCGAGCGGGGTGACGGGGCTGCCGTCGCGGTGCTTGCGGTAGGCGTCGCAGAAGAAGCGGCGCACGTCGTGCTGGGAGGGGGCGAACATGATGCCCCGATTGTCGCCTGCCTGGAGGCGGCGTGCCGGACCCGGGGCCTGTCTCACCGGAGACAGCACGAGAAAATCCTGAGTGGACGGGCGTGCAATTTGAGCCAGAATCCGGTCTGTTGCTTCAGATTCCAGGAAAGTCGATATGGCCACCCGTAGTTTTGTCATGACCGCCGAGAACATCATGGGCGCAGGCTGCCTGCCCGACGCCATGACCGTGTTGCAGACCCGCGGTTTCAAGCGCGCCCTCATCGTCACCGACGCCCCGCTGACCCAGCTGGGCGTGAGCGAGAAGGTCGCCGCCCTGCTGCGCGAGCGCGGCCTCGAGGTGGCCGTGTTCGACGGCGTGCAGCCGAACCCCACGGTGTCGAACGTGGACGCCGGCCTCGCCGTGCTGAAGTCGTTCGGGGCCGACTGCCTCGTGTCGCTGGGCGGCGGTTCGCCGCACGATTGTGCAAAGGTCATGGCCATCCTGGCCACCAACGGCGGCACCGTGATGGACTACCGCGGCCTGAACAAGGTCAAGGTGGCCCCGCTGCCCCTCGTGGCCATCAACACCACGGCCGGCACGGCCAGCGAACTGACGAAGTTCGCCGTGATCACCGAGGAAACGAAACACATCAAGATGTCCATCGTCGACCGCCAGGTGGCCCCGCTGCTGTCCGTCAACGACCCCGAGCTGATGCGTGGCATGCCCGCGTCGCTGACCGCCGCCACCGGCATGGACGCGCTGACCCACGCCGTCGAGGCCTACGTCTCGACCATGGCCACCCCGGTCACCGACGCCTGCGCGCTGCACGCCATGCGCCTGATCGGCCAGTTCCTCCCGCGCGCGGTGAGCAACGGCAAGGAAGACATCGAGGCTCGCGAGCAGATGGCCTACGCCCAGTTCCTCGCCGGCATGGCGTTCAACAACGCGCTGCTGGGCTACGTGCACGCGATGGCCCACCAGCTGGGCGGCCAGTACAACCTGCCGCACGGCGTGTGCAACGCGATGCTGCTGCCGCACGTGGAGGCCGTGAACGCCGACGCCTGCGCGCCGCGCCTGGGCGACGTCGCCCGTGCGCTGGGCGTGGACACCACCGGCAAGAGCGTGGCCGACGCGGCGCAGGCCGGCGTGCAGGCCCTGCGCGACCTGGCCCGCACCGTGGGCATCCCGGCGAAGCTGTCGGAGATGGGGGTCAAGCGGGAGGATTTCGCGCTGCTGGCGGCGAATGCGATGAAGGACGGGGCGGGGTACACGAACCCGAAGAAGCTGTCCGCAGAAGACCTGATCGCGATCTTCGAGGCTGCGTACTGACACAACTGCGGTCACCCCGGCGAACGCCGGGGCCCACACGTCCCGTGGCGCGAGCCGACGGCAGTGGATCCCGGCGTTCGCCGGGATGACCCGCCAGTCGAGGGAAGGCCGTTCAGCGGGCTAGTTGTCCTTCTCGGGCTGCTGCCCCAGATCCCCGTGCCACCCCGTCCGTTGGTGGCGCCCCTTCGCCTCCTCGCGCTCCTTCGCCCACTGCTGCTCGAGCTGCTGGCGCCCCTGCTTCGCCATCGCGATCAGCTTGTTCTGGTCGCCGAGGTGGGGGCTCATCTCTTCCAGCAGGTCGATGGTGTGGCGGCGGAAGCGCAGCGCGAGGTTGCGGGCCTGGTGGCGCTCCATGCCCAGCATCTCGAGCACCGAGCGGCCGCTCATCAGGGCCGCGTCGAGCGTTTCGCGCTCGATCAGCGTGACACCCCGCTGGCGAAGGCCGTAGTAGTGCGTCACGTTGCGGGCGCGTGCCACGATGGTGAGGTGCGGGAAGTGTTCGCGCACCACGTCCACGGTCTTCAGGCTCTGTGCCACGTCGTCGATGGCCACCACGATGATGCGGGCCTTGTCCGCGCCCGCGGTGCGCAGCAGGTCGAGGCGGGTCGCGTCGCCGTAGAACGCGGGCATGCCGACGCGGCGGACCGTCTCCACCTGGTCGGCGTCGTGCTCCAGCACGGTCACGTCGATGCCGTTGGCGTTGAGCAGGCGGCCCACCACCTGGCCGTAGCGGCCGAAGCCCGCGATGATGACCGGGGCCTGCTGCAGTTCGGAGATCTCCGGCAGGTCGGTGCGGCGGCCGCGGGCCAGGCCCGGGATCCACCAGCGGTCGGCGGCCACCAGCATCAGCGGCGTCAGCAGCATCGAGACGGCCACCGCCGCCACGAGCAGCGACGACGTGGGGGCGTCGATCACGCCGGCCTGCTGAGCGGCCTGGAACACCACGAAGCCGAACTCGCCGCCCTGCGCGAGCAGGATGATGAACACCGGCCGTTCGGGCGCGGGCAGCGGCATGGCCCGCGCCATGGCCCACAGCACGAGCGCCTTCACTGTGAGGAAGCCGATCACGATGGCGGCGATCAGCACCGGCTGCGCCAGCACCACGGCGAAGTCGACGCTCATGCCCACCGCGATGAAGAAGAGCCCGAGCAGCAGGCCCTTGAAGGGTTCGATGTCGGTCTCGAGTTCGCGGCGGTACTCGCTTTCCGCGAGCAGCACGCCGGCGAGGAAGGCGCCGAGCGCCATCGACAGGCCCACCGCCTGCATCAGCGACGCGGTGGCCACCACCAGCAGCAGCGCGGTGGCGGTGAAGATCTCGGGCGAGGCGCTGCGGGCGATCCAGCGCAGCGCGGGGCGCAGCAGCAGCCGCCCGCCGAGCACGATGGCGAGGATCATGCCGAGTCCCTTCCCCGCGGCGAGCCAGCCGTGGCCCGGCTCCGCATCGTGGGCGCCCGACAGCGCGAGCGCCGGCACCAACGCGAGGATGGGGATGGCCGCGATGTCCTGCAGCAGCGCGACGCTCAGCAGGCTCTGGCCCCCGGTGGTGCTCATCAGGTTGCGTTCGGCGAGCACGCCGAGGCCGATGGCGGTGGACGACAGCGCGAGGCCCAGCGAGGCCACCAGGGCCAGCTGCCACCGCACGCCGCACCCCACGGCGACCGCCGCCAGCAGCACCGCCGAGCCGGCCAGCTGCGCCGAGCCCCAGCCGAAGATGGGTTTGCGCAGCGCCCACAGGCGGCGCGGTTCGAGTTCGAGGCCCACGAGGAACAGCATCAGCACGACGCCGAACTCGGCGAAGTGCAGCATGTCCTGCGGGTCGGTGATGAGGCGCAGGCCCCACGGGCCGATGGCGATGCCGGCCACCAGGTAGCCGATGATGGAGCCGAGACCGAGTTTTTTCGCGAGGGGCACCGCGAGCACCGCGGCGCTGAGGTAGACCAGGGCGCCCGACAGCCAGTTGCCGTGTTCCATCGTCAGGCGCCTTCCTCGACCAGGGCGGGGCGGGCCGTCTCGGGCACCTCGCACGCCATGCATTCGGGCAGGTCGGCCAGCTCCGGCCAGTCGGGGTAGCGGTGCAGCCGCTCGGCGAACAGCGCGGCCTGGCGTTCCACCTCGTCGTCCGTCAGGCGGTGCGCGCCGTGCATCACCATGGGCGGGAGGAAACGCATGCCGCAGAGCGCGGCGGTCTGCTCGTACGGGGGCAGGAAGGCATCGAAGTGGTAGCGGTTGTAGTCGGTGGGGCGGTACGAGCTTTCGGGGCCGCCGGTGGAGACGGCGAGCCACAGGTCCTTGCCGTAGAGGGCCTGGCGGCCGTGGCCGTAGGCCCAGCCGTAGGTCAGCACCTCGTCGAGCCACAGCTTCATCAGCGGCGGCATGTGGTACCAGTGCAGCGGGTGCTGCCACACCACCAGGCGGGCGTCGGCCATGGCGCGTTGTTCGGCCGCGACGTCGATCAGGTAGTCGGGGTAGAGGGCGTACAGGTCGCGCACCTCGGCCCGGGCCACGGTGGACGCCGCGTTCATCAGGGCCCGGTTGACCCGCGAATGCTCGAGGTGGGGGTGGGCGGTCAAAACGAGGATGTCGGCGGGCATGGGGAGAACTCGGGATGGGCGGACGGCGCAGCCCGTTAACATAACCGCAAACTGACTGACACTGCAGGAGCATCGCATGCCCGTGATCGTGGTGGCCAATCCGAAGGGCGGGGTGGGGAAGAGCACCCTGTCGACCAACATCGCGGGTTACTTCGCCTCGGCGGGGCACGCGGTGATGCTCGGCGACGTGGACCGGCAGCAGTCCACCCGCACCTGGCTGTCCATGCGCCCGCCGCACCTCGCGCCCATCACGGGCTGGGACCTGAACCAGGACGAGGTCGTGCGCCCCCCGAAGGGCACCACGCACGTCGTGCTCGACACCCCCGCCGGCCTGCACGGCAAGCGGCTCGACGCGGTGCTGAAGATCGCCGACCAGGTGATCGTGCCGCTGCAGCCCAGCATCTTCGACATCCACGCCACCCACGCCTTCGTGCGCGAGCTCAAGGCGCACAAGCGCAACGACCAGGTCCAGGTGGGCCTCGTGGGCATGCGCACGCGCGAGGGCACCATCTCGGCCGACCAGCTGCACAAGTTCCTCGAGACGCTCGACGTGCCGCTCGTCGCGTTCCTGCGCGACACCCAGAACTACGTGCACCTCGCCGCCCGCGGCCTCACGCTGTGGGACGTGGCCCCGAGCCGCGTGCAGCGCGACCTGGAGCAGTGGGCGCCGCTCACGCACTGGCTCGGCGAGACCTGAACGGCGCGGGTGTTTCCTGGGCGACAGCGCGACGGGGCCGGATGCCGAACAATGGGTGTCCGCCCTCCGTCTCCACCCACCGGACCCGACGCATGAAATCCTTCGACAAGATCACCGACCTGCAGGCCCTCGTGGGCCAGGAACTGGGCGTCAGCGACTGGATCACCATCGACCAGAAGCGCATCGACCTGTTCGCCGACGCCACGGGCGACCACCAGTGGATCCACCTCGACGCCGAGCGCGCGGCCAAGGGCCCGTTCGGCACCACCATCGCCCACGGCTTCCTGACGCTGAGCCTGCTGCCCGAGATGACCGCCAACGCGTTCAAGGTGCTCGACACGAAGATGGGCGTGAACTACGGCCTGAACAAGGTGCGATTCCCCTCGCCCGTGCCCGTGGACAGCAAGGTGCGGGGCCGCTTCAAGCTGGTCTCGTACGAGCCGCTGGAAGGTGGGGCGCAGATCACGGTCGAGGCCACGATGGAGCGCGAGGGCGGCACGAAGCCCGTCTGCGTGGCCGAGTCGCTGTCGCGGCGCTACTGGTAACGATTTCCGCGGTTTCTCTCCGTCCTTCGGACGGCCGGCCTTCCCCCTTTGGAGGGTGCGGCCGGTCGGGCCATTCCGGCGTACGATCCCGGGTCGTGGCATCCGCTCGGAGAGAACATGAAAGTACTGCTGGTTGATGACCACCCCCTGATCCTGTCCGCGCTGCAGACCGTGATCCAGGGCCTGGGCGACCACGTCAACGTGGTGGGTGTGGGCAGCGCCCGCGCCGCCCGCGAAACCCTCCAGGCCGACAGCGACTTCGACCTCGTGCTGCTCGACCTGCAGCTCGGCGACGCCGACGGGTTCGACCTCCTCGTGGAGTTCCGCGCCGCCTACCCGGCGCTGCCGGTGGTCGTGGTGTCCGCCTCCGACCGCGCGAGCGACGTGATCCGCTCCATCGACCAGGGCGCCATGGGCTTCGTGCCCAAGCGCGCCACGAACGACACGCTCTTCGAGGCGCTGCACATGGTGATGTCCGGCGGCATCTACGTGCCGCCCATGAACATCGGCGCCGACAACACGGGCCTGTCGCCCATGAACACCGGCCGCGAGGACCTGAACACGGTCCAGCGCGAGGCCGTCGACAGCGAATTCCAGAAGCAGCCGAGCCTCGCCTCGCTCGGCCTGACCCCGCGGCAGACCGACGTGCTCGCGCTGCTGCTGCAGGGCAACCCCAACAAGCTGATTGCCCGTGAACTGGGCCTGTCCGTCGAGACGGTCAAGGACCACGTGGCCGCCGTGCTGCGCGCGCTGGGTGTCAGCTCGCGCACGCAGGCCGTGCTCGCGGTCAGCCAGATGAGCCAGAAGCACGGCGGGTTCTCGACGTGGCGTGGCAGTTCCAACAGCCCTCGATGATGTCCGCGCCGTCCCCATCCGAACTCACCCCGCTGCCGCCGCCCACCCCCGCCGACGCAGCCTCCGCCGCAGCGGAGAACGCCACGGCCCTGAAGGCCATGATCGAGGATCAGGCGTCCGCCGAGCGGGTCGCCAACATCTTCTCGTACCTGCCCACCACCCAGGCCGCCAACGTGGCTGGGGCCGGCGTGGTGGCCGTGCTGTACTGGGAACACGTGCCGCATGCCGGCATGCTGGTGTGGCTCGGCCTGCTGGTGCTGCTGGGCCTCGCGCGCACGGTGATGTACCGCCACTTCAAGCGCGAGCAGCCCACGGCCCACGAGCGGCTGCTGAAGTACTACCAGGGCTGGCGCTACAGCACGCTCGCCGCGGGCGTGCTGTGGGGCGCGGCTGCATGGTTCTTCTACAGCCACGGCGGGGTCACCGAGAAGATCGGCCTGATCCTCACGATCTACAGCTTCTGCATGGCCGCCATGCAGATCCTCTCGCCGCAGCACCACACGTTCTACGAGTTCTGCGTGCTCGCGCTGGTGCCGCTCGTCGTCAAGGTGGCCTGGCCCGGCACGTTCGAGGACCTGTTCCTCTCCGGCGTGCTCGTGTTCATCTTCGGCATCACGGTGTCGCTGAGCCGCCTGTACCGCAAGAACTTCGAAGGCCTGCTGCAGATCAAGGAGCGGGCCGACCAGCTGCTCGTGCAGCTGCGCGCCGAGAAGGCCGCGGCCGACCAGGCCCGCCAGGAGGCCGAGGTCGCCAACCGCGCGAAGACGCAGTTCTTCGCCGCGGCCAGCCACGACCTGCGCCAGCCGCTGCATGCCATGGGCCTCTTCGCGGAGGCGCTGCGCCAGCGCAGCCACGACGAGGAGGTCACGAGCCTCGTGACCAGCATCAACGGTTCGGTCGACGCGCTCGAGGGCCTGTTCTCCGAACTGCTCGACATCACGAAGATCGACACCGGTGGTGTCGACGTGACCCCCGAGCACTTCAACATCGGCGACATCTTCCGCAAGCTGCGCCTGCACTTCGAACCCACGGCCTTCGAGAAGGGCCTCGCGCTGCGCTTCCGCGGCGAGAGCCACAACGTCTACGCCGACCCGGTGCTGGTGGAGCGCGTGCTGCGCAACCTGGTGTCGAATGCCATCCGCTACACCAACGATGGCAGCGTGCTCGTCAGCTGCCGCCGCCGCGACGGCCGCATGGTGCTGCAGGTGTGGGACACCGGCGTGGGCATCCGCGAACGCGAACAGACGCGCATCTTCGAGGAGTTCTACCAGGTGCCGCACAGCGAGGTGCTGTCCCCGCAGCAGCGCAAGGGCCTGGGCCTCGGCCTCGCCATCGTCAAGCGCCTGGCCGACCTGATCGGCGCACCGCTCGCGCTGCGTTCGCGCCCGGGCCACGGCACGGTCTTCTCGCTGACGCTGCCCATCGGCAAGGCGCCGCGGTCGCAGGCGCTGTCCGGCGTCGCCGGCAAGGCGCCGCTGGGCCTCACGCTCGACCACAAGTTCATCGTGGTGGTGGAGGACGAACCCGCGGTGCGCGGCGGCCTCGAAGTGCTGCTCAAGGGCTGGGGCGCCACGGTCGCCACCTTCGAGACGGTGGAGGCCAGCCGCGCCTGGGCGGCCACCGCGCCGGCCGACGCGAAGGCGCCGGACCTGCTGGTGGTGGACTACCGCCTCGAACACGGCAACACCGGCCTCGACGCGATCCAGGCGCTGCGCGCCCGGTTCGGTCCCGTGGCCGCCATCATGGTCACCGGCAGCACGATGAGCGGGCTGGAGGCGGACGCGCAGGCGCACAACTTCCACCTGCTGGTCAAGCCCGTGGTGCCCAACAAGCTGCGGGCCATGATCGGCTTCAAGCTCGGCGTGCGCTGACGGGCCTGCCGCTCATCCTTCGCCGGGCGGCTTCGCGGCGGTCTCGAGCGCGGCGATGAGGCGGCCCATGTCGATCGGTTTGACGAGGTAGGCCGCGCAGCCGGCCTCCATCAGTTCCTGGCGGCGGTAGGCGTCGGGGTACGCGGTCAGGGCCACGACGGGCAGGTGCCGCGTCGCCGGGTTCGCCTTCAGCTCCCGGAGGAACGCGAGGCCGTCCATGCCCGGCAGGTTCAGGTCGAGCAGCACGACATCCGGGTGGCTTTGTGCGAGGGACAGGCGCGCGTCCTCCCCCGACATGTTGCTCAGCACGATGTGGCCGCTCAGGCGTGCGTGTTCGCCCGCCAGCTTCAGGTCGATGCGGTGGTCCTCGATGATCATCACCTTCAGGCTGCCCTCCTTCGTGCGGGAGGGTTCCAGGAAAGCCATCACCTGTTCGGGGAACCTGCGCGTGTCGATCGGTTTGGCGATGTAGCCGTTGCAGCCGGCCGCCAGGGCCTTCTCCTCGTCCCCCTTCATCGCGAAGGCGGTCAGGGCCACGATGGGCAGGGTGGCGTGCCGCTCCGAGGCGCGAAGGCAGCGGGTGAGTTCGAGGCCGTCCATGCCGGGCAGCCCGATGTCCATCAGCACCAGGTCCGGCAGCGGGGCCGACTCGAGGACCGCCAGGGCCGTCGGCGCGTCTTCCGCGGCCACGGTGGTGTGGCCCTCCATCTCGAGCAGGTCGCACGCGAGCTTGCGGTTCATCGGGTTGTCGTCGACGACCAGGATGCGGAAGTTCACGGCAGGGGCTCCGCGGCGACCAGCGGCAGGCGCACGGTGAAGGTGCTGCCCGCGCCCGGTTCGCTCGTCACCGTGATCTGGCCTCCGTGGAGTTCCACGAGCTTGCGGGTGAGGGACAGGCCGAGCCCCGTGCCTTCGTACCGCCGGCCCGGGCCGCCATCGACCTGGCGGAACGCATCGAAGAGCCGGCCGAGGTCCGGCGCAGCGATGCCGATGCCGTTGTCCCGCACGGCGAGTTCCAGCCAGCCGCGCGGGGACTCCGTCAAGGTCGTGCGGACCTCGCCCCCCGGGTCGGTGAACTTCACGGCGTTCGACAGCAGGTTGAACAGGATCTGCTTGAACTTCTGCAGGTCCAGGCGTGCCGCCGAGATGCCGCTGGGGGCGGGGGGATCGAGGCGCAGCTGCTTCTTCCGCGCCATCGGCGCGACCAGGGCGCACACCGTGCCCACGGCCGCGTCGGGCGAGAACACCTCGGGGTAGAGCTCCATCTTGCCGGCCTCGACCTTCGACAGGTCGAGCACGTCGTTGATGAGCTGCAGCAGGTGTTCGCCGCATTGGTGCACGTCCTGGAGGTACTCGCGCTGCTTCGCGTTGAGGGGGCCCGGCCGTCCGTCGATGAGCAGCTCGGAGAAGCCGAGGATGCCGTTGAGGGGCGTGCGGAGTTCGTGCGACATGTTGGCGAGGAATTCGCTCTTCATGCGGTTGGCTTCCTGCAGTGCCATCTCGCTCAGCCGGCGTTCGGACGCGTCCCGCACGGCCGCGGCCACCAGCAGTCCTTCCTCGGTCTGGATGGGGCTCAGGCTGATCTCCACCGGGAACTCGCTGCCGTCCTGGCGCAGGCCGGCCAGGGCGAGCCCCGCGCCCATCCGGCGTACTTTCGGGTGCGCGAAGAACATGGTGCGGTGGCCGCCGTGGGCACCCCGGAACCGCTCGGGCACCAGGTCCTCGACCGGGCGCCCGAGCAGGGCCTCGCGCGCCCAGCCGAAGAGCTGTTCGGTCTGGGAATTGACGAGGACGATCTTCCCGGTGTCGTCCACGATGACCATCGCGTCGGGCGCGGACTCGAGCAGGTCGCGGAACTTGCGCTCGGCCCGGCGCCGCGCGTCCCGGCGTCCCGTCATGTCGCGGACGGCGCACATCACCATCGGTCCTTCGTCGCTGTCGAGCGGGCTCAGGCTGATCTCCAGCGGGAACTCCTCGCCGCGGAGGCGCTGGCCGAACAGTTCAAGGCCGGCACCCATCGGGCGCGTGCGCGGGTGGGCGAGGAAGCCGGCCCGGTGGCCCAGATGGACGACGCGGTAGCGGGGCGGCAGCAGGACTTCGACCGGTTCTCCGCGCAGGGCGCCTGGCGCGAATTCGAACATCTCGTGGGCCTGGGCGTTGGCGAGCACGATGTGGCCGGTCGCATCGGCGATCAGCATCGCGTCGGGCGTGTGGTCGAGCAGGCCCTGGTACCGGGTCTCGATGGCCTTCACGGCGCGGAGCACCTTCAGCGGCGTGACGTCCCGCATGGTCACCACGAAGCCGCCTGGGGCTTCGGCCAGGTGCCGGACCGAGGTGTTGACGTGCAGCCGGGCACCCGTCTTGTGGTGCCGGACCGACTCTTCGATGCAGGTGCCGGCCTCGCGGGCGCGGTCGAGCAACGCCAGGACGTCGGGCCACTGCGCCTCCGCGACCACCAGCCGGTGGAGGTGGCGGCCGCAGGCCTCGTCGGTGCCGTAGCCGAACAATTCGCTCGCCGCGGGATTCCAGTAGCGCACCACGGCCGTCTCGTCGAGCAGCGCGACGGCGTCGGGATTGCAGGCGAGCACGGTGTCCTTCGGGTCATCCGTCATGGGCACTCCTCCTGAGCGGGCAGGGTACTCCACCGTGCGCCCTTCCGCACCTGGCACTTCGTGCAGGGGCGGCGGGCCCGGCGCCGCCATCTGGGGCGCACCCTAGCTGGGATGCGCCCCAGCTACCGACGCGGGCACGCGCTCACTACCCTTCATGCCAGTTCATCACGCACGGACCGCCCATGCTGCCCACCCTCGACCGCGCCACTTCCCGTCCCGGCCCCGACAACGACGCCGCCCAGTCCGCCGCCGCGGCCGCCGCGGCCCAGGCAGCCCGCGAATCGGCCCAGCGCATCCACGACCCTGCACACCGCGCGGCGGCCGGGTGGTCCCTGGCCGACAAGCCGTTGCCGGCGAATGCCGGGCCCGCGGCGCAGCAGGAGGCTCGGGCGGGGGTCAACGCCCGCACGGCGCTCGAGCGCACCGACCTGTCGCCGGCGCAGCGGCAGCAACTGCACGATGCGGTGCTGCGCCTCGGGAACGGGCTGGTGGACGGGAAGGTGGACCCGCACGTCAACGACGCATTCCGCGAGGACCTGTTCAAGCTCGCGGCCGATCCGGCGGACGGGGAACGTTTCCGTGGCGCCCTGGCGCAGATGAGCGCCGCGGCCGACGCCCTGGGCCGGCACGACCTGGCCCCGGGCACCAGGCTCGCCTACGATCCCGGCGCGCACCAGCCCCAGGTCGAAAAGGCCGGGCTTCCCGAAATCAAGGTGTCCCAGGTCGACGCGGATGTCTACTACAAGACGGCCGACGGCGTGCTGCACCTCGACGGCGCGAAGGCCGCGCCGGTCACGCTGAGCGGACACGTCACCGAAACGATCGAGAAGGGCGCCGACAGCCAGCTCGCCCGCCAATCGGAATGGGAGCGCGCCCAGACCACTGCCGACCCGCGCCGCCTCGGCTACTTCGTGCTCGACACGGGGCCCGGCTTCAACCACCTGCTGGACGGCAAACGCGTCGCGCAACTCGAATCGCTGGCCGGCGGGCAGGTCGACTCGCGGCGCTTCTTCATCGGCGACCGGGCTTACTCGATCAATGACTTCAAGCAGGTCATCGCCGACGGCACCGCGAAGGCGAAGGTCCACGTCGATGCCTTGCGGCAGCAGCACATCGCCGAGGGCGGCTCGCCCAAGTCGTTCAACACCGGCGCCGCGTTCAACGAGTTCTACACGACCCACGCCGGCACGCCCGAGCAGGCGATGCGCAGCTTCGGCGCGGTCTATGGTGAAGCGCGGCCGCCGCTGAAGCCGCTCGATCCGGCCTCGCTGCCGAGCCTGAAGCAGGGCGGCACGTTCGGTGCCGCGGCAGCGGGGGGCATCACCCTCGTCCGTGTCGCCGCCGACGGGAAGCTCACGCTGAGCGAAGCCGGCGAGGTCGCGAAACACACGGCGCTTGGCGGCGCCACCGGTGTGGCGGCCGCAGCGGGCGAGAAGGTCGTGACCCCGGTGGTCGACCGCGCCATCGGCACCACGGTGCAGCGCACCGCCACGTCCGTGGCCGGTCGCGTCGCGAGCCAGTCGTCGGCGGAGGCGACCGCGGCGTTCGGCGCCGGCGCGCGGACCCTGGTGTCCCGCGCGGGCGGCGCCACCGTGGTGGGGGCGGTGATCGCCACCGGCATCTCCGCGTACGAGAACCGGGACGGCCTGGCCAAGGGCGACTCCAAGGCGATCGGCAACGTGACGGCGGACGCCACGGTCGCGGTGGGCTCGATCGCCGCGGCCACGGCGGCGGGCGCCGCCATCGGCAGCGTGGTGCCGGTGGCCGGCACCGCCGTGGGCGCCGTGGTGGGCCTGGCCGTCGGCGTGGGCGTGGCCTACGGCGCGCAGATCTCCGGCGCGCGGGATGCAGTCGCGAACACGGTGTCCGGCTGGGTCGACGGGGTCAAAGGCTGGTTCTGACGGCGCGGGCGTCCGCCTGCGCGATGATCGGGGCATGAGCCTCTTTTCCTTCCGCCGCACGCCCCCCGGTCCCGTCGAGCCCGACGGCCTGTCGGGTCCGGAAGCACGTGAAGCGTGGCGGCTGCACGGCCTGCATGCGGGCCCGGCCGACCGCCGGGCGCGGTTCGCCCGGCTGGCCGAACTGCTGACGCGCATGACCCTGGACGATTGCGTGGCCATCGGGCTGCTGAAGCGCCGCGAGGACCGGTTCCACGTGGGCAGCTACGGCGCCGGCACCGACGGCTCCGCAGGCGGCACGCTGTGTTTCGTCGTCAGCCCCGAGGGTGGACACCGGACCCTGGCCTGGGCCCCCGGCGATGGCGATGGCAGCGACCTGTGGGTGGACGGCCGCCCGGTCGACGGCCCCCGGGATGCTGCGGGCCTGCTGCCGCTGGACGGCGCGGGGGGGTGGTGTGGCGAGCGCATCTACCTCGCCCCCTTCGTGCCGGACGAACATCCGATGCAGGACTGGTCCGTCGCCTTCTCGCGCGGCGTGCTGCGGGGGGCGCTGCTGGTGGACGCCCGAACCGGCCGCCAGTGGATCGAACGGCCCGGGCCCGACGAACGCTGGTCCCACCCGCTCGGCCGCGAAGAGGGCGGCGAGTTGCTGCTGTTCGCCGACCGCGAGGCCCGCGACGCGGGGCGGGTGGCCCGGCGCGTGCCGCTCGGCACGGCGTGACCGGAGGCTACGCGGCGCGGGGCCGGACCGCCGCGGTGAGGTATGCGGCCGCCAGCGTCGTGGCGTCCTCCTCCAGCAGGTCGGCTCGGAGGTCTCCCTCGAAGGCCGCGCGCGCCAGGCCGGCCAGGGCCGCGAGCAGGGCGCCGGCCACGCGGTCGGGGTCCGGCACCGAGGTGTCCGCGGCCCGTTCGAAGGTGTCGCGCACCGCGGCGTTCAACCGCGCGTGTGCGCCGGTGGTCAGCTTGTTCTGCTGCAGCGCGGCGGCCACGCGGTAGAGGGCCTGCGTCAGTTCGGGCCGGGCGGTCTTCACCCGCACGTAGGCCCGGGCGACCTCGGCCCCCAGTTCCGCCAGCGGACGGACCGGCACCGCATCGCGCACCCCCTCGACGGCGGCGGCCAGGTCCTCGAAGTGGCGCACCAGCACCGCGTACTGGAGCGACTGCTTGTTGGGGAAGTACTGGTAGAGCGTGCCCACCGACACGCCGGCGCGTTCGGCCACCCGGATCGTCGTCAGGCGGGCCAGGCCTTCCTTGAGCAAAACCTGAATGGTCGCCTCGAAGATCGCGTCCACGGTGTGGCCCGAGCGCGCCTGGCGCGGGCTTCTCCGGGCGTGGAGGCGCTCGGTCGGTGTCGGGGCGGGCTTCTTCAAGATGCGAATGGTGGAAAACGGGGGGCCTTCCTATCATCGTCCACCATGGGTTCGGTCATCAACGACAAAGGGTTGGACATGCAGGTCAAGGACGAGGAAACGGGGCGCGCGGGTGTCGATCGCCGCACGCTGCTCAAGTGCGGCACGGTTGGAGCCGCCTCGGTGCTGTCGGGTTCCTGGGCGGGCGCGGCCACGGCGCCGACGGTGCTGCGCTACTCCGACCACGAGCCGCTGGGTGGCATGCGCACGCGGTTTCTGAAGGACGTCGTGTTTCCCGCGATCGAGCGCGAATCGCAGGGGCGGCTGAAGGTCGAGGACCACTGGAACGGCGAGGTGGCCATCGCCTACGACGCGCTGGCGGCGGTGAGCGAGCGGCGCACGGCGGACCTCGCGACCGTGGTCCCCGAGTACTTCGCCCCGAGGATGCCCGTGCACCAGCTGTTCAAGAGTTTCCCGACCGGTCCCGCCGGTGCGCGGCAGGTGGCGTTCTTCCGCGAGGTGTATGCGCGGGCGCCCGAGTTCGCGAACGAGATGCGGGCGAACGGCACGGTCGAGATCTTCCTCGGCACCGGCTACCCGGTCGCGTTCTTCAGCCGCGAGCCGCTGCGGGGCCTGCAGGACCTGCGCGGGGGACGGTGGCGCTCGGCCAGCTTCTGGCACCAGGACTTCCTGCGCAACGCGGGTGCCACGCCGGTGTCCATGCACTGGGGGCCGGAGATCTACGACGCCCTGAAGGCGAAGTCGCTCGACGGGCTCATGGTCAACGTCGACAGCGGGTACATGCTCGGCGTGCACGAGGCGGCGCCCCACGTGCTGTACTCGCGGGACCTCTGGCTGGGCCACCTGTACGTGCTGGCGATGAACCGGACCGTGTGGGACGGGCTGGCCGCGGAGGACCGGGACGCCATCCGGCGCGCGGCCACGTCGTCCTACGCGACGCTCGGCTCGGTGATGGACCGCCACCTGGACGAGCAGATCGAGCAGCTGAAGGCGAAGGGCGCCACGGTGCGGGCCCTGGACCGGACCGAGGTGGCGCAGTGGGCCGCCGACACGCAGTACCGCCGCGTGCAGGACGCCTGGGTGGCGGCGCAGCAGGCGAAGGGGGGCGGGCACCTGGACCGCGCCCTGGCGGCGTGCCGGACCCTGCTGGGCCCGGCGTGAGCCGCCGTCAGAACTCGAGGTTGTCGATCAGCCGCGTGGTGCCCAGGCGCGCCGCGCCCAGCACCACCAGCGGGCCGGCGAGGTCGTCGGCGTTCGGCGGCAGCAGGTCGTCGCGGCGGCGCACGGTGAGGTAGTCCGGCGCCCAGCCCTGGGCCATCAGCGTGGCGGCGCCTTCGGCTTCCGCGGCATGGAGCGACGCGGGGTCGAGGCGCACGCGGTGGGCGATCTGGCGCAGGGCCTGCGACAGGGCCACGGCCTGCTGGCGCTGCTCGGGGCTCAGGTAGCCGTTGCGGGACGACAGCGCGAGGCCGTCGTCGGCGCGGGAGGTGTCGATGCCCTCGACGGTGATGGGCAGCGCGAACTGCCGCGCCATCTGCCGGATCACGGCGAGCTGCTGGTAGTCCTTCTTGCCGAACACGGCCACGCGCGGTTGCACGCATTGGAACAGCTTCATCACCACCGTGCAGACGCCGGTGAAGAACCCGGGGCGGAAGTGGCCCTCGAGGATGTCGGCGATGGCGGGGTCGGGGTGGACCTTGAAGGTCTGCGGCTGCGGGTACAGCTCGGACTCCTGCGGCGCGAACACGAAGCTCGCGCCGGCGCCGCGCAGCAGCTCGGCGTCGCGCTCGAGCGTGCGCGGGTAGGTGTCGAAGTCCTCGTGGGGAGCGAACTGCAGGCGGTTCACGAAGATGCTGACGACGACCGGCAGGCCGTGGGTGCGGGCCTGGCGCACGAGGGCGAGGTGGCCTTCGTGCAGGTTGCCCATCGTCGGCACGAACGCGCAGGCACCGGGGCCCGGCAGGGCCGCGCGCAGCGCGTCGATGGTGTGGAGGATCTGCATGCGCGAGGGAGGTCAGTACGCGTGGAGCGTGTTGTCGGGGAAGCGGCGCGCCTTCACGTCGGCCACGTAGGTGGACACGGCCTCGGAGATGGACGAGGACCCTTCCATGAAGTTGCGCACGAAGCGCGGCAGCTTGCCCTGGGTCACGCCCAGCATGTCGTGCAGCACGAGCACCTGGCCCGAGCACTCGACGCCGCCACCGATGCCGATGGTGGCCATGGACACGTTTTTCGTGACCTCGCGCGCGGCGGCCGCGGTGACGAGTTCGAGCACGCACATGGCAGCGCCCGCGTCCGACAGCTCCTTCGCGTGGCGCACGAGCGTGGCCACGGCGTCGTCGCCCTTGCCCTGGATGCGGTAGCCGCCCAGTGCGTGCACGGTCTGCGGCGTGAGGCCCAGGTGGGCGCACACGGGCACGCCGCGGTCGACGAGGAAACGCACGGTGTCGGCCGTCCAGCCGCCGCCTTCGAGCTTGACCATGCGCGCGCCGGCCTGCATCAGCGCGGTGGCGCTGCGCATGGCCTGGCTG
>Ga0209281_1000309_pt1 | contig 87279 bp, 55 predicted proteins | sample MedtruBG_FD_187514 | JGI IMG/M metagenome (GOLD analysis project Ga0209281, IMG submission 187514) | Root nodule microbial communities of legume samples collected from California, USA - Medicago truncatula BG (SPAdes) (version 2) | ecosystem: Host-associated > Plants > Roots > Nodule | place...
GGGTTCCCGCAAAAGGATGCCGCTCCCATCCCTAACGCGGATGGGGCTTTCAGAAGATCCGTTTTTACAGGAAAAACAGAAAAGTGCATAAAACAGAAAACCCCGTTTCATCAGAAACAGGGTTTTTCAAAAGAAAGGCGGCGACATACTCTCCCACAATGATGCAGTACCATCTGCGCAGGCGGGCTTAACTTCTCTGTTCGGGATGGGAAGAGGTGAGCCCCGCCGCAATAACCACCTTAAGGCTATTCGCTGCGAGCAGCTTTTAATTATTAATTATCAATTATAAATTGTTAATTATCAATCAAACAATATTTTAACATACTGGGATAAAGAAAAGACAATTTTATTTAGAAAGTTTCCTCCCCCGATTTGCACCGGGGGAAAAGTCTGTGCATAAGCTTACGGATTATTAGTACTACTCGACTGTGACATTACTGCCTTTACATCTGTAGCCTATCAACGTGGTCATCTTCCACGATCCTTAAAAGAAATCTCATCTTGTGGTGGGTTTCGCGCTTATATGCTTTCAGCGCTTATCCCTTCCCAACGTAGCTACTCTGCGGTGCCCCTGGCGGGACAACAGATACACTAGAGGTTAGTCCAATTCGGTCCTCTCGTACTAGAATCAGATCCACTCAAATTTCTAACGCCCGCAGTAGATAGAGACCGAACTGTCTCACGACGTTCTGAACCCAGCTCGCGTGCCACTTTAATGGGCGAACAGCCCAACCCTTGGGACCTTCTCCAGCCCCAGGATGTGACGAGCCGACATCGAGGTGCCAAACCCCCCCGTCGATATGAGCTCTTGGGGGAGATCAGCCTGTTATCCCCGGCGTACCTTTTATCCTTTGAGCGATGGCCCTTCCATGCGGAACCACCGGATCACTATGCTCTACTTTCGTACCTGATCGACCTGTATGTCTCTCAGTCAAGCTCCCTTATGCCATTGCACTCTTCGCACGGTTACCAAGCGTACTGAGGGAACCTTTAGAAGCCTCCGTTACTCTTTTGGAGGCGACCACCCCAGTCAAACTACCCACCAAGCAATGTCCCCCCGTATGGGGGTTAGGCCTCAGATAAACAAAGGGTTGTATTTCAACAATGACTCCAGAGCGCCTGGCGACGCCCCTTCAAAGTCTCCAACCTATCCTACACATCATTTATCCAAGGTCAATACTAAGCTATAGTAAAGGTGCACAGGGTCTTTTCGTCCCACTGCGGGTAAACGGCATCTTCACCGTTACTACAATTTCACCGAGCTCATGGCTGAGACAGTGTCCAGATCGTTACACCATTCGTGCAGGTCGGAACTTACCCGACAAGGAATTTCGCTACCTTAGGACCGTTATAGTTACGGCCGCCGTTTACTGGGGCTTCAATTCAATGCTTCTCCGAAGATAACATCTCCTCTTAACCTTCCAGCACCGGGCAGGTGTCAGGCCCTATACTTCATCTTGCGATTTTGCAGAGCCCTGTGTTTTTGATAAACAGTCGCCTGGACCTCTTCACTGCGGCCACGCCATGGGCGTGGCGACCTTTCTCCCGAAGTTACAGGTCTATTTTGCCTAATTCCTTAGCCATGAATCTCTCGAGCACCTTAGGATTCTCTCCTCAACTACCTGTGTCGGTTTACGGTACTGGTTCTCATTGCCTGAAGTTTAGAGGTTTTTCTTGGAAGCCCTTAGGCGCACTATCTCTTTGTCCGGAGACTCCGAGTACTATCGTATTTCCCCAAAACCTGCGGATTTGCCTGCAGGCCTTATAGGTAGGTACTTCAACGAACTATTCCGTCAGTTCGCGGCGCTTTCATCACTCCGTCACCCCATCACAGCAATAAGAAGTACGGGAATATTAACCCGTTGGCCATCGACTGTCCCTTTCGGGTTCGCCTTAGGTCCAGACTAACCCGCAGCTGATTAGCATAGCTGCGGAAACCTTAGTTTTTCGGTGTGCGGGTTTCTCGCCCGCATTATCGTTACTTATGCCTACATTTTCTTTTCTGACCGGTCCAGCATGCCTTACGGCACACCTTCAGCCCTGTCAGAATGCTCCCCTACCACTTTGTGTTGCCACAAAATCCATAGCTTCGGTAATATGCTTATGCCCGATTATTATCCATGCTCGTCCGCTCGACTAGTGAGCTGTTACGCACTCTTTAAATGAATGGCTGCTTCCAAGCCAACATCCTAGCTGTCTGGGCAGACAAACCTCGTTCTTTCAACTTAGCATATATTTGGGGACCTTAGCTGATGGTCTGGGTTCTTTCCCTCTCGGACTTGGACCTTAGCACCCAAGCCCTCACTGCTGGTAAACATTATATAGCATTCGGAGTTTGTCAGGAATTGGTAGGCGGTGAAGCCCCCGCATCCAATCAGTAGCTCTACCTCTATATAACTATATCCAGCGCTGCACCTAAATGCATTTCGGGGAGTACGAGCTATTTCCGAGTTTGATTGGCCTTTCACCCCTACCCACAGGTCATCCGAAGACTTTTCAACGTCAACCGGTTCGGTCCTCCACTGTGTGTTACCACAGCTTCAACCTGCCCATGGGTAGATCACACGGTTTCGCGTCTAACACTGCTGACTAAAGCGCCCTATTCAGACTCGCTTTCGCTGCGGATCCATGGCTTAACCACTTATCCTTGCCAGCAGCGTTAACTCGTAGGCTCATTATGCAAAAGGCACGCCGTCACCCCACTAAAGGGCTCCGACCGCTTGTAGGCGCATGGTTTCAGGATCTGTTTCACTCCGTTATTCACGGTTCTTTTCACCTTTCCCTCACGGTACTGGTTCACTATCGGTCTCTCAGGAGTATTTAGCCTTAGCGGATGGTCCCGCCGAATTCAGACAGGGTTTCACGTGCCCCGCCCTACTCAGGATACCGCTATCTATTACAGTCATTACCCATACGGGGCTGTCACCCTCTATGGCGCTCCTTTCCAGAAGCTTCCGGTTCTTCCTGCATAAAATATCGCGGTCCTACAACCCCACCTATGCCGTAACATAAATGGTTTGGGCTAATCCGCGTTCGCTCGCCACTACTTACGGAATCACTTTTGTTTTCTTCTCCTCCGCCTACTTAGATGTTTCAGTTCAGCGGGTTTGCCCACCTATCGGTGTGCTATATCTTCAATATAGCGGGTTGCCCCATTCGGGTATCTGCGGATCTGTCAATGTGTGCTTGTCCCCGCAGCTTTTCGCAGCTTATCACGCCCTTCATCGCCTCTGAGAGCCTAGGCATCCCCCATGCGCCCTTATTTTGCTTATTGCACTGTACAGACATTGCGTGCAATGCCCCTACGTGTTCTTTCTACTTTCTTATTATTTTCTTATCCCAATATGTCAATGAACTTTGTTATGCTTCAGGCTTTACGCTTTAGGCATTAAGCTTACAGCCTACGGCTTATAGCTTTCTGTGGAGAATAACGGAGTCGAACCGTTGGCCTCCTGCGTGCAAGGCAGGCGCTCTAGCCAGCTGAGCTAATCCCCCAATCTAATTATGAATTGTGAATTATGAATTATGAATGTCTATCCATAATGACCCAACTCCAGAATTTCCTTTAAAAATCAGGTTTTCAGTCTTTTTAATTTGTTTTTTTTTATAATTTACAGTTAATAATTTATAATTCACAATTTAAAAAGTAGTCCCGGGCAGACTCGAACTGCCGACCCCTACATTATCAGTGTAGTACTCTAACCAGCTGAGCTACGAGACTCTGTCTTCTTGATTCCTTATCATTTTTTTTTAAATTAACAGCAAGAGCAATACAATTTCAGGACTTAAAACCGTTTTGGGCGTCTTATTTCCCTGGCGTGCGCAAGCGCTAACACCGGGGCTCTAGAAAGGAGGTGTTCCAGCCGCACCTTCCGGTACGGCTACCTTGTTACGACTTAGCCCTAGTTACCAGTTTTACCCTAGGCAGCTCCTTGCGGTCACCGACTTCAGGCACCCCCAGCTTCCATGGCTTGACGGGCGGTGTGTACAAGGCCCGGGAACGTATTCACCGGATCATGGCTGATATCCGATTACTAGCGATTCCAGCTTCACGGAGTCGAGTTGCAGACTCCGATCCGAACTGTGACCGGCTTTATAGATTCGCTCCTGGTCACCCAGTGGCTGCTCTCTGTACCGGCCATTGTAGCACGTGTGTAGCCCAAGGCGTAAGGGCCGTGATGATTTGACGTCATCCCCACCTTCCTCACAGTTTGCACTGGCAGTCTTGTTAGAGTTCCCGACACTACTCGCTGGCAACTAACAACAGGGGTTGCGCTCGTTATAGGACTTAACCTGACACCTCACGGCACGAGCTGACGACAACCATGCAGCACCTTGTAGACTGTCTTGCGAAAGTTCTGTTTCCAAAACGGTCAGTCTGCATTTAAGCCTTGGTAAGGTTCCTCGCGTATCATCGAATTAAACCACATGCTCCACCGCTTGTGCGGGCCCCCGTCAATTCCTTTGAGTTTCATTCTTGCGAACGTACTCCCCAGGTGGGATACTTATCACTTTCGCTTAGCCACTGAAGTTGCCCCCAACAGCTAGTATCCATCGTTTACGGCGTGGACTACCAGGGTATCTAATCCTGTTCGCTACCCACGCTTTCGTCCATCAGCGTCAATCAATTGGTAGTAACCTGCCTTCGCAATTGGTATTCCATGTAATCTCTAAGCATTTCACCGCTACACTACATATTCTAGTTACTTCCCAATAATTCAAGTCCTGCAGTATCAATGGCCGTTCCACCGTTGAGCGATGGGCTTTCACCACTGACTTACAAGACCGCCTACGGACCCTTTAAACCCAATGATTCCGGATAACGCTTGGATCCTCCGTATTACCGCGGCTGCTGGCACGGAGTTAGCCGATCCTTATTCTTACGGTACCGTCAGAGCTCTACACGTAGAGCGGTTTCTTCCCGTACAAAAGCAGTTTACAATCCATAGGACCGTCATCCTGCACGCGGCATGGCTGGTTCAGGCTTGCGCCCATTGACCAATATTCCTCACTGCTGCCTCCCGTAGGAGTCTGGTCCGTGTCTCAGTACCAGTGTGGGGGATCTCCCTCTCAGGACCCCTACCCATCGTCGCCTTGGTAAGCCGTTACCTTACCAACAAGCTAATGGGACGCATGCTCATCTTTCACCGTTGTGACTTTAATTATAAAAGGATGCCCTCCTATAATGCTATGAGGCATTAATCCAAATTTCTCTGGGCTATTCCTCTGTGAAAGGCAGATTGCATACGCGTTACGCACCCGTGCGCCGGTCTCTGCCGATAAATCGGCATACCCCTCGACTTGCATGTGTTAAGCCTGCCGCTAGCGTTCATCCTGAGCCAGGATCAAACTCTTCATCGTATATTTTAATATTATATTACGGCGCTTTCTATCGGTTCTTTTCAAATCTTTCGATTCTACTGCTCTTATTTCTTTTGTTCTGAAATCTCTTTCAGAACGGCTGTCAATTCAATATGTCTACGAACGTATGTTTTTACTTTATCGCCTGTGTTTCAAAGCGGGTGCAAAAGTAGAACCTTTATTTAGATTTCCAAGCATTCGTAATGACTTTTTTGTAAACTTTTTTAAAACTTTTTCTTAACTTACTGAAAACATTAAATTTAGAGTTTAAAATTTTTACACCGCATTACAGCTTTTTCTTACTTTATAAGTTTTTCAATAAAATATCGCGCTACAGAAACATGAAAAATATTCTTTTCACAACAATAACTTAATACTAATCAACCCGACATTTATCGAAATAACTCAATTTATGGCAAAATAGTTCATATAAAGATAATCTGGCTACTTGTAAGCAATTTAATTCGATCATAACAACCATTTTTTAGCTTTATAAATGAGTAATTTTATATGAGCTCCAACTTTAGACTTATATAAAACAAAAAAATAAGCATCTCTTGCCCATTTTTTACTTTCAAACTTCTCTTTTAATATACAACAAGAAATAGCTCTTATTATCTGAACAACATAGAAGCAAACTCTTTCAAGCATCTTCGCCAAGTAAGCCACTCGTGAGCTGTTTCAGGTGATTCGTAATATTCATATTTGATTCCCTGCTGCTTCAACATATTTCGAAATGTTCCAACTGATTGAGGAAAAGGAGCTGGTTCTTTCGTGCCTAGTCCAAGCCAGAATAGTTTAATTTGTTTATTGAGTGTGTTTCCATCTTTAAATTTTCCATCTAGAAACGAAGAAACATCAATCCGGTCTGAATTTGGATAATTTGCCGTGCCGCTAAATCCTCCATAATATGAAAAAGTATCCAAATGCTTCATCATAATTCTCATGGTTTGATTGGCGCCCATCGAAAGACCAGCGATAGCCCTATTTTCTCGTTTTGGAATGGTACGGAACTTGGTATCAATCATCGGAATAACTTCTGTAATAAGGACTTCTTCAAAAATAGATTCAGGTGATTTGTTTTTGCCGGATGACTCATTGCTTTGAGCTTTATAAGCGTAACCATTGTCCATTACAATAATCATCGGAACCGCCTTTTTTGAAGCAATCAGATTATCTAAAATTAAATTTGCTTTTCCCTGCGATGACCATCCTGTTTCGTCTTCAAAACTTCCGTGCTGTAAATAAAGAACGGGATAACGTGTTTTTGTATTTTCATTATAATCGTCTGGAGTGTATACAAAACAGCGTCTAAAAGAATTGGTCAGTTTTGAGAAATAAATATCTTCGCTCACCAGACCGTGAGGCACATTTTTTAAAGCAAAAAAATCTTGATCTGCTGAAGGAATTTCTATACCGCTTCCTAGTCTTCCTGCTCCATAAAAATACAGACTTCCCGGATCTGGAACTGAAGCACCATCAATATTCAGCTGATAATAATGAAAGCCATCATCCTGAGGATTGGATTCTCCTGTCCAAATTCCTTTATCATCTTTTCGCATATCGTATTTGACACCGCCGATATCCAGCTGCACTTTATTTGCATTTGGCGCTGAAATACTGGCACGAACACGTTTTTGCGAATTGACCTGAGGAAACATTTTTTCTGGCTGATTTACCGAAGAGGGCTTAAAATCTTCGATAAGGAAAGTTGTTTCTGTCTGCGCAAAGCCCTTGACTGCTAATAAAATTAACAAGACAATAGTTCTGTACTGTTTCATGTTTTTTACTTAAAAGTTATTTTACTGGAACAATAATTTGATATTTTCCGCTAAGATGCATTAGGCTAAATAGATACATCAGTCCGTCATAGTAGGGATCAAAGTAACCGTCTTCATAAGGCTCAAGCTTGGCATTCCAGAGTGCATGAACGAAATCCATACTTTTTTTATCATGATTGACTAATGAGGCGGTGGCGGAAGTCGCTACTAATCCAATAGAATGTCTTAGTTTTTTCACAGGACCTGCCTGAAGAATAAAATCTGGAGTTGACCCATCTAAATTATACTGATCCTCAAATTTGTCCAATCCTTTTGATCGAAGAAAATTTTGAAATCGTTTCGCATATTCTTCCTGCCATTTTTTATCTTTTCCGTACCACATATAATCCATTGCTACATTCATTGGAACCCGCCATGAATCATAGCGAAATCCAGAAGACATCCACGGTGTTGGGTGCGGTTCGCCATTAAATTCGGTATAATCTGAATTTAGACCTGTTATGGGATGGCAAGCCTTATGTAGAAAATTACGTGAAACTTCTGCGCATTCTTTATAAAACTCCTCGTGGCCGTCTTTAGCATACAAGGCCCAAATTTCGTAGAATGCTGGAACATGATAAGACGGATCTGTCCAATTATAACCTCCGCCTTCGGGCACAAATGAAATCTGTTTGTGTTTGGTATTTATAATATTATGTATATTGCCAGTTCCGTCTTTTTTCCACATTGCATCCAATATCTTTCTGGCTTCTTTGTAATAATCTATTCCTGTGGCATTTCCCCATTTGTTGGAAGCAAAAAGAAGGCTCGTTATGTAATATAGCTCTCCATCTGAAGCAGAACCCGGAGAATTTTGTTTTTTAGTCAACGGATCTACGCTCCAAGCAAAATAACCTTCTCTTGGTCCATCCTGATGTTGCATGTATTTTACCGACCAACGCCAAAGACGATCAAAAACTTCTTTTTTATTGAGCTGAACGGCAATCATCATTCCGTATGACATTCCTTCGGTACGGGCATCTTTGTTTTTTACATCAGAGACGTATCCGAGGGAATCTCCTTCTTCAAAATACACTTTGTTTGGGCCTTCAAATATATCATAATAGGCTTTGGCTACTTTTTTGTCTATTTCAACTTGACTGTAGCCTACTTCTCTAAAAAGATTTCGATATTGAGGTCTTTCAGCTTCTGTTTCTGCTGTTTTCTTTCTCTTCTGTCCCTTAACCGAAATTGGCGCAGTAAGCATGAAGATTAGTACCAAAACTGAAATTGCAATCCTATATTGGTCTGATTTTTTTTTATCTGCAATCATATTTATCTGTTTAAATAACCCGTGAGGTGAAATACAAAACTTAATTTTAGCACATAGAAACATAGCTTTTTTATTGCTTTCGTTTGAGAGTACCGAAAAGAAAGCTTTAACACATAGTCCCCACGCCATGTAATATGTTTATTTGTTCAAAATTAATTTCACCCAACGGGTTTAATTATTAGTTATTCATCAGAAAGACAAAATGAGTTTTATTTTACAGCGCTTACACCTTCAGCAGTCTGCACTATTTTTTTGATGGTTCCATCTTTATTGTATTCCATATAGTCTACACAAATTGAACGTCTGTAACTGCCACCTGTAGGCAAACTTCCGTTATGATAGAAAAAGTAAGACTTCCCTTTATAGTCAATAATACCTGGATGTGTAGTGAAACTATTCTGTACATTTTCCTGAATAATTCCTTGATAAATCCAAGGACCTGTTATTTTTTTTGCCGTGCAGTATTCAATCATTTCTGGCTTTGTGCCCGCACTGGCATATACTAAGTAATAAATTCCTTTTCTTTTGTAAACCCAAGGCCCTTCAATATAATTTTTAGGTTTGAAAGTGGTAATCGCTCCATCTAACTCTACCATGTTCTTTTTAAGTTTTACCCATTTGCAGCTTCCATTTCCCCAAAACATATAAGCTTGTCCGTCATCGTCGACAAATACAGTCGGATCAATATCATCCCAACCGTAATCCATATCTGTGGTCATTTCATTAATGATAAGCGCTTTACCGGCTGCATCTTTAAAAGGTCCCGTAGGACTGTCTGAAACCGCTACTCCAATTGCTGCTCCACCTTGGCTTACTTCATTTTTTTTATGAAATGTAGAAACAAACCAATAGAATTTTCCGTCCCTCTCGACACATTGCGCAGCGTAAGCATCGCCCGTTGCCCAAGAAAAGGTGCTGGGTGACAACGGTGCTCCGTGGTCTTTCCAGTCTTTCATATTCGTTGTAGAAAAAACATGCCAGTCGGCCATTTTATAATTGGTGTCTTCCTGAGTCGCGACATCATGACCTGTGTACAAATACAAAGTACCTTTATGAACCAGAGGCGCCGGATCGGCAGTAAAGATTTCTCTAATTATAGGATTTTGCGCTGTTGTGTATGCTGAAAATAAACTGCTGAAAAGCAATACTAAAATTCTAATTGTATTTTTCATCTTTTGATCTGATTAAATAATTTGAAAATGTGATTAACATTTTACTCGTAATGCCTCAAACAATAAACAGCGCATTACTGCGCTGTTTATAAAAAACTAACTTAACTTAACTAACCAATCTTTAATATTTTAATAGCCAGGATTATTATCGGTTGGTTTTATTTTTGGATTAGAAGATGTTTCTCTGTTAGGTATTGGCCATAGTTCACTTTTACCAGCAGTAAAACCTGTGCCTTGCAAGACAGTACTTGCTATACCCCATCTAATAATATCATCAAAACGAGATTGTTCGCCCGCAAATTCTACTTGTCTTTCATGAACAATTGCTGCAAAAACAGCTTCTTTTGTCGGAGTAATTGCAGTCGTTAAGTTTGCTCTATCGCGTACTTGCTGAATGTATGCAATCGCCGCCGCCTGCGAACCGCCATCTCTTTGGTTTTCGCATTCTGCTTTCATAAGCAATACATCTGCGTAACGCATTACTTTAAAGTTAATGCTTGATCGTGTCGCTTCATCTTCTCTAGTGTAGTAATTTTGATATTTTTTCCAGCCCGCTCTTCTAATTCCCGCAGAGGTAGTAAAATTGCTTGCAACCATTACTTTAGTTCCTTTTAAATAACTAGAACCCGGTACATAGAAAGTATCACCAAAACGGTTATCCCCCACTTCATAAGCATCTAGAAGTTCATCTGACGGGTACACATTGTACCAGCTCAGATTTCCATACTCTTGTCCTCTAAGTGTTGATTCCTCAAAACCAGTTCCTTGACTATCACCCACAGCTCCCCATTGATCTCCTGTTCCATTTTTTTCGTCAAACTCGATTTCAAAGATAGATTCTTTACCATGCTCGGTTTCTTCCATAAAGTTGTTGTAGAAGTTGCCTTTATCTTCAAGGCTATAACCGGTTACTTGATTAAGAGCTGCCAAAGCTTGATCGTATTTCTTTTGGTAAAGCAGTACTTTTCCTAGGTAAGCAAATGCAGCGCCTTTATTAGCTCTTCCAGCTGCTTCCGATCCTTTGTCTAATAAATTCTGACTTGCAAATACAAGATCTTCCTCAATTAAGGCATACACTTCTGCCTTCGGGCTTCTTGCATTACCGACAATCGTATTTGTTTTGTAAATTGGAATATCTCCAAAACGTTTCACCAATAGAAAATAGTAATAGGCTCTTAAAAAATGCGCTTCTCCTAAATATTTGTTTTTTCTTTCCTGAGACAAAACAGAAGCCGGTAAAGCATTGATTTTATCCGCGTTATCCAATACAAAGTTTGCTCTGGAAATTCCCAAGTAACAAGATTCCCAGTAATATTGAATAATATCATTTCCGGCATTAAAAGAAAAATCTTGAAATGGTTTTTTATTTCCTTCCAATTGCGGATTTCCTAAAGCATCATGAGCCATCAGATCCATAGCGAAAGAAAAGTTTCTTCCGTAAAGTCCTCTGGTTTGAAGATTCGCGTACGAAGCGTTCACGGAAGACTGCACCTGAGTTTCATTCTTAAAGAAAGTTTCAGGAGATAAGGCATTGGGGTTTGTTAATTCTAATTCGCCAGTGTCACAAGAAGTGATCGTTAAAACTCCTGACAATACTATAATTATATATTTAATTTTTTTCATCATCTTTAATCTTTAAATATTAAAATGTTACCTCTACTCCGAAAATAACCGATTTTGGCTGCGGGTACCTTCCTAAATCAATACCGGCTGAATTTGCATTTGCATCTACGCGGGCAATTTCAGGATCTAAACCAGAATAATCTGTAATTGTAATAAGGTTTTGTCCGCTCACATAGAATCTCGCTTTCGAAAAATAACTTTTAAATGCATCGCCTGTTAGTGTATATCCTATAGCTATATTTTTTAATCTAGTATAAGATCCGTCTTCAATATAACGCTGATTTGCTGATGACCAGTTAATGTCTGCACCTTGTGCCCTCGGTAAAGTTGCCGATGGATTTGTAACGACTCCATTCACAACAATAGCTCTGTCTAAAACTTCTGTACCAACATTAAATAATCGGTTCATACCTGTTAAATCAAATTTGTTTGCATTGTAAATGTCGTTTCCTTGAACACCTGAAATGAAGCAGTTGAAATCGAAATTTTTGTACGCCGCGTTAAGATTTAAACCGTATGTGAAGTCAGGATATGGATTTCCGATATTTGTTTTGTCTTCAGCATTGATTATTTTATTGCCATCACGATCCACAAGTTTAAGATCTCCTGGTTTTATTGTGGTTTGTCCAGGGCCAAAAACTGCATCTACTTCTGCCTGATTCTGGTAAATTCCGTTGGTTTGATATCCATAAAAATAGAACATCGGCTGACCTACTTCAAGTCGTGAGAAATTTTCTAACCCCGCTCTCGCAGACGGCCCGCCCAAAACACCAGATACTCCCGGAGCTAAGCCTACAACTTCATTTTTACTTGTTCCTAAATTTGCTACTGCAGACCACGTAAAGTCTCCTTTTCTGTCATTATAACCCAATGACAACTCAAACCCGCTCACTTTTACGTCGGCAATGTTTTGAATCTGAGTTCCGCCCGCAGATCCCACAGAAGCTGCAAGAGGCACTGCAAAAAGGACATCACTACTTTTGTTGTTGAAATACTCGAAAGAACCCGTGAATTTTTCATCAAATAAACCAAAATCCAAACCGATATTCCTATCTAGTTTTGATTCCCATTTTAAATCCGGATTAGCAGCAGTATTCAGCGAAACTCCTTGCGCGTTACCTCCTCCAATTGGATAATTATAATCTGCTAATAATGAAGCACTATACTGATAGTTATTTATTCTGTCATTTCCTGTTGTTCCGGTACTTGCTCTAAGTTTTAGAGTACTGAAAATAGAATTTGCCATAAAGCTCTCTTTGGCTATATTCCATCCTAAAGCTACTGAGTAGAAATTACCCCAGCGATTGTTAGATCCAAAACGAGAAGAGGCATCGCGGCGTCCTGAAAGGGCTAGTAAGTATCTTTCATTATAATCGTAATTGATACGAGCGATATAACCAATATTTTTTTCTACGAAATTCGAAGAACTTAAACTTCCTTCATTATATCGTAACTGGTCAATATCATTTGAAATATAATAACGGCTTCCAGCTGCTAAACTTTGACCTTTTCCGTCAATTTTAGTTATAACTCCTAATACTTCAAGGTTATGTTTTTCAGCAATAGTTGTTTTATAAGTTAAACTATTATCAAACACAATGGTCTGACCTTGGGTATCGGTTTCATTTGTAGAAGAGAAAGCTTGTTTATGTGCAGAACCATCCTGAAAACTTGGAATAAACGTGTGGTCTTCTCCTGTGTAATAATCTAATGAAACTTGTGACCTGAATTTTAATCCTTTGTATATTTCTATTTCAGCAAAGATGTTTCCGATTATAGATAAGTTATTAATTTTCTGAGATCCTAAATTGGCCACACGAACCGGATTTTCTGCATCATTACTGTCGATCGCGCTTGGCCCTTGATATCCTCCTAAATTATTTTCATTGTAGATAGGAAAGTACGGTGCCATTTTAATCGCATGTTCTAATAAAGTTCTTCCTCCTGAACTGCGTTCTGGATTTATAGTGCTAAAAGAAACGCCTATGTTACTTCCAATTTTTAATTTACCAATATCCTGAGTGTTATTGGCTCTAAAAGAATAACGTTCAAAACCTGTATTAATAATTGTTCCGTCCTGTTTCAAATATTCTGCAGAATAACGCGCTGTCGAATTCTCTGTACCATTTGAGAAACTTAGATTATAATCCTGCATAACTCCCGTTTGAAAAATCTGATCTTGCCAGTTGGTATTTATATTTCCAAATTCAGCCGCTCTTGCAGTCAGATCACTGCCCAAATCTTTAGCATATTGAAGATATTGCTGCGTGTTTAAAACATTATATCTCTTAGTCACTTCTTGTCCCCCAACATAAGTGCTGAAAGTTAACTGCCCAGGACCTTTCTTTCCTTTTTTGGTAGTAACGACGATTACCCCGTTAAAAGCTTTCGAACCGTACAAAGCAGTTGTAGAAGCATCTTTTAAAACAGAAATACTCTCGATATCGTTAGGACTTAAGCCAGAAAGGTTTCCGGTTAAAACCCCGTCGATAACATAAAGAGGCGCGCTGTTCCCCATTGTGGCAAGACCACGAATACTAACTGTAGGATTAGAACCTGGCGCACCATTTACAACTGTAACCCCTGCAGCACGTCCCTGCAAAGCAGATTCGGCGTTGGTAATAGGTACTGCGACAATATCTTTTGAACTTACAGTAGAAACTGCTCCTGTAACTTTAGTTCTCTTTTGAGTACCATAGGCTACCACAACTTCATTTAAATTCTGAGTAGATTGAGCAAGAGCAACATTTATCGAATTTCTTTCTCCCACAGTAATAGTCTGCGAAATTAAGCCTACAAATGAAAACGTTATTTTATCGGTAGGATTCACTCCTTGCAAAGTGTATTTACCATCAAAATCTGTTGATGCGCTATTCTGCGAACCTTCTACATTAATACTGGCACCCGGTAAAGGAAACCCTGACGGATCGGTGATCACGCCATGAATAGTCTTCGACTGTGCCATGATACTATGACTGCTAATAAGTAGCAATCCGATTATTGCAATTTTGAGTTTTAACTTCATAATGGTTTTTTGTTTGGTTTAATAGTTAATGGTTTGTTTTTTAGTTAAGTCATGAAAAAGTTTGTATTATATTATTTTGGTTATTTGTTTGCTATAAAATTTTGGATCGACTAAAACTATCTCGATTTAAATCTATTACGATTGTATCAAGATTTCTGTAACAAATATAAAAAAACAACTTTCATAAACAATCGGTTGCATTAAATTTTTATTAAACATATAGCAAAAAAACATTACTATTAAAACATAAAAAATAAATTTAAAAGCAAATATTTATTAATTATTCATTATGAAAATAATTTTAAAAATAAAATATATAGATTTATTAGCTAACTGATTCATTTTATAAATAAAATATAATATTAAAAAATGAAGTAAAATCCTTAAAAAAAAGTAAAAATATAAGTAAAAAACTACTAAATATATCGTTTTAATCTAAATTTCCGACAATAACTTATGGTAAAATAGACCATAACTATATAAAAAAAGTTCGAATAGCAATCGGTTGCTACAAAAAAATCGAAATTATCGTATTTCAGTTTTTTTCAAAATAAAAGCCAGCACCGAAATTTGGGCTGGCTTATGTTTGAACCTTTAAAATGTAATTAAGATAGAATTTTTAATTTGTAATTACAATTCCTCCATTACGAGGTATTATTATTTCTAATTCTTTGCTTTTGTTTACTTTAAGAGTCTTAACTTTTCCGTTTAACTGCTCATCATCATAAATACAATTCAATGTGGTGTTGGCAATAAGCATATTCAATTTTATCTTTGTTTTTAAAACTTTATTTTCCGCGTTAATTCCTGCGATATACCACTTTGCTCCTTTTCTTCTCGCCAGCACGACATACTTTCCTGGATATCCGTCTATAAAACGAACTTCATCCCATGTTGTGGGCACTTCTTTCATAAATTGTATAGCCCAATCTGGCGCATCATGTAAATTATTCGGAGCCAAAGCAAAATGCTGTACTCCACTTTGAAAAAGCACTGCCGTCGCTAAAGCAAATACATCAGAAGTCATTCTTTTTGAACCTTTATTGGGAATATTGTCGCTGTTATAGAATTTATTCAAAGCACTTCCTCCAAAATCCATACTTCCTACCGCGTTTCTAATGAAGGTATGAGTTGCTGCACTTTTAGCTTCGTTATCACAGCTTTGCTGTCCAAAATGCAAGTTTTCGCTTGCCAAAACCGCTTCGCTAGATGCATAATTCGGATACATGCGCTCCCAGCCGCGAGGCAGCGTACAGCCATGAAAAATAACCATGATTCCATATTCATTGGCATCTGTTAAAATGTCTTCGTACAATTTCATTGTAACTTGTTTATCACCTCCAAAAAAATCAACCTTAATACCTTTAATTCCAATGCTTTTCGTCCACGCCATTTCTTTTCGTCTTACGGCAGCATTATCCATTAATCCTTTCGGACCTTGTGGCGCGTCATTCCAATACCCATTCGAATTGTACCATAAATACAGCCCCACTCCTTTCTGCGCACCGTATGAAGCTAATTCTGCGATTTTATCACGACCAATCTGCGTATCCCAAAGTGCATCAACCAAAATGGTTTCATAACCCATGGCAGCACTGAAATCTATATATTGTTTTTGCACTGGAAACGTGGTATTATTATCCATTTTTATGATCCAGCTCCAAGTCCCTTTTGTATATTGATATTCTTTAGAGGCTTCATATTTTGGCCTCACTAAATCAAATGGAATCGTAGTCTCGACAATCGGGGCAAGCGTATCTCCAATTGTAATGGTACGCCAAGGTGTTTCTCCTGCAAGCGGAATTCCCGGAGAAGTTGTCCCGTTTCCGTTATTTTCTCCCGGCATCGGAAATCCAATTGAATATAATCCATTCTCATGTCCTATTAATCTGCTTGCACAATAGCCGCTGTCTACTCCTGTTTCAGAAATTAAAACCCATCCGCTGTTATTTACTTTAAACAGACATGGAAATGTGTACCCGTTTCCTATACCATTTTTTCCGACAGCATCATCTAGTGTATAAGAGGTTTCATAGCTTGGAGCTGTTTTGGCAAATCCTGTCATTGGATTACTTTGCGGACAAAGAAATGTAGTTGTTCCTTTCGGCATTAAAAATCCAGAAATCTCTTCTTGAACCACCGCTGAAAGCGTTTCTTTTTGCGGATATACTTTATATTTGAATGCCAAATTATTATTGCTCACTCTAAAAATTACATCTATGGCTGCTTTTCCATCTTTTTTAAAGGAAAAAACCGCTTCATTAGCCGTGTAATGAACACTGCTTTTCTTAATGTTTCGCAACTCGTATGTTTCGTCGATTCTATTTTCCGCGATATTGGATTCTAAAATTAATCCCGAACTAAAATCCCCAGCGCTGGTTTTTAAACCGAGCGGAGATTTTTCTAGAAACGTTTTTCCATTATAGACAACATCATAAAAAGGCATTCCGTTGTTTACAGAAACCTTTACTATCAGTTTTCCATCTGGGCTTTTTACTATTGATTGAGCATTTATTTTGATAAAACAAACTAAACACCAGAATATTAAACTTTTTAGATTCATAAATTTACAATTTAGCCTTTAGCTGTAATTTTTAATTTTTAATTTTTAATTTTTTACTTAGAAAACATCCAATAATCAAAATACATGATTTTATCAGCAGCTTTTCCTTTATAAATAAAAAATAGATCGTGCACTCCTGATACTTTTTTAATATCTGTTGTAACCAAAGCCCATCTGTCATTTCCTCCTGTCAGCGGAACTTTTATTGTTCCTATCAATTCTCCGTCAATTCCATCAAGCCTTATTTCCATAAACACATTTTCATTGTGAGTAGTACCTACGCGGGCCGTAAATTTTGAAGCACCCGATTCACGAAAATCAACATCTTTTACTTTAGTGAAGGCATTATTTTTCATCGCAGTAATAAAAACGCCAACTTCCTTATTCTGCATTGACTTTACCTCTTTTGACGAAGCTATAGTTTCTGCCTCTGATTTCATATAAGGATTCAGCGCACTAAGTCCTTTTTTGATACCCTCAGTCATATTCATCTCTTTGACTTTTCCATCAGAATTAAATTGCAACTCCTCTACAGCTACCGATCTCGTAAAACCACTGCCTCCCTGCAAAGGGCCATTATGATAGAAGAAATAGCTTTTCCCTTTAAAATCTACTACTCCAGGATGATTTGTAAAACTCTCTCCTTGTGTAGGCATGACAACTCCCTGATATTTCCATGGTCCAAGCGGATTTTTACTTGTTGAATAACCAATATGTTCTGAAATAGGTCCTGCAGCAAAAAACAAATAATATAATTTGTTTCTCTTATAAAGCCACGGCCCTTCTTCGTAAGTGGTAGGCCTGCGAGTATCTTCTTTTCCAATACGCTTTCCAAATGACTCAATTGTATTTGGGAATATCTTTACTTCATCATTATAAGAAATCATGTCTTCATTTAATTTCACATAATGACAAACTGGATTTCCCCACATTAAATAGGCTTGCCCATCGTCGTCGATAAAAACGGTTGGATCAATATCGGCGTTGCTATTTTGTACCAAAGGTTTTCCTAGCGGGTCTATAAATGGGCCATAAGGACTGTCGGACACTGCTACGCCAATGCCATTTCGGCCTTGAGTATCTGTAATTGGCGCGTACAAATAAAATTTGCCTTTTCTTTCAATGCATTGAATTGCCCACGCATTCATTTTAGCCCAGCTAAAATCTTTATACGATAAAACGGCACCGTGATCTGTCCAGTTGACCATATCTTCTGTAGTATACAGTTTCCAATCGTTCATGGTAAACCAAGTCGAATTATCTTCGTCATGAGAAGTATACAAATACAGTTTATTGTTGTACACCATTGGAGCAGGATCTGCTGTATAACTGGTTTGCACGATAGGGTTTTGAGCAAAACCAAATACAGGGATAAGAATTGCTAAAAATCTAATTTTATTGAAATACATTATCTTACTTTTTACATTTGAATAGAGGAAATCATTTAAGTTTTTGTAGAATTATTTCATCTCTGAAATTTGATCATTGATACGGAAATAATCAAAATCAACAAAACCACCCGTGTTTTTAGTAGCATAATTAAACAGCGCGAATCGGTAGCCCATAAAATGCGGAATGGTGTATGGCATCTCAATAGGTTTCCCTATGCTAATCCATTTTTTTCCGTCTAAGCTGTAATAAAATTTTCCTTGATCTGCTTGATTTATAAAATTACATTCGGCTTTAAAATATATTTTTTCCTGATGTAATGGAACACTTTCTACCTCTTTCGGATTTCCTTTTTCAGCATCCACCATGACGATTTTTTTTTCTCCGTGATCTACTTTTATTCCAACTAGACCAAAATCTTTTTGCAAAAGCGAAAGCCCAGCAAAATCTCCTTCTTTCATATTTGAAAGATCCAGCATGGTCGTTCCAGAACATACAGGACCGAAAGTTCTTTGTGTTAAAATATTTTTTGCTTGAGTAAAAATGCTGTCGATTCTAGAGATTTTTAATCTTAAATATCCTTTTCTTTCTTTTACAGACCAATTTACATTATCTGGATTGTGATTCCACTGCCAAACTAATGGTAAGTCATTTTCTCCGTTTTTACGAGTAAATTCATCTGAGTTTACAATTTCAGGAATTAAGCTTTTATTGGCTGGAAGATCTAAATATTGAGGTACTTTACCATTTTCTCCCAAGATTGGCCAGCCGTTTTCCCATTTTACAGGAACCAGATACGGAATACGCCCTACACCTCCTGCATCTCTAAATAAATAAGAAAACCATCTGCCGTCTGGAGTATCAATAAGTCCGCCTTGTGCTACTCCCAAATCTTGCAAACCTATCTTTCCTTCCCACGGACCTGCAATAGTATTTGCCCGATGTATAATTACGGTACGCATGCCATTTTTTGGCCAGCAAATATTAAACAGATAATATTTGCCGTTAATTTTAAAAAGCTGTGATCCTTCGGCAGGAAGCATTATATCGCTTTGCGCAGGAGCATTGGCATTTTCTATTAAAACTTTCTTAGTCTCTTCTTTTATTCCTGACAAATCCTCTTTTAATTCTACAATTTGAATTTTTCCGCTTCCCCAAACGAGGTAAACTTTACCATTATCATCAAAAAAAAGAGAATGATCGTGATAGGAGTTGTTTAAAACAATTCTTTTCCAAGGTCCTTTTTCAATATCTTTTGTAGAAAAAATATACGTTTTCCCCGTTGTTCCTGAAAAAGTGCTTACATAATACATTCCGTTATGATAGCGCAAACTGCTCGCCCATGAACCTCTTCCGTAATCATTTTTGCCATGATCTAAATTCAACCGGTCATAGTTATCTTCTAAGGTCTGGTAGGCATAATTGACGAGGTGCCAATTTACCAAGTCATTAGATTTCATAATCGGAACCCCAGGATTCATGTGCATTGTTGTACTGCTCATATAATAAACATCCTTCACTCTGATTATTGATAAATCAGGAACATCTGCAAAAAGAATAGGATTATGAGCTTTTCCTTTTTGAGCGAGACTTGGCAAAATAGTCAAGGTAATTGCGAAAAATGTATAAATAATATTTTTTGTTTTCATCGTTATATTTTATTCAGCTACTAGTTCACTTTCTGGAGCTCCTAAATAAGAAGGTTTTAGACCTCCTGTATCGATTAATATTTTTTGAAGGACGATTCCCGGATCTAAAACCTTGAAACGAAGTGTGTGCTTTCCTGCTTTGAGAATAGTATGCTTTGTTGTGGAATGAATCATGTGTTCTGCCTGCCATTTGCCTAATTCCCCTCTATAATGTCCATTAAAATTAACAAGCTGCGGTTTTTCTCCATCAAATGATATTTCATATCGAAGCCCTTTGTTGCTATTAAAATTAAGCGTTGGAGCCAGTAAAAGTTCTACATTAAATTCTCCTGCCGTAGCAAAATTAATCTCATACTCTACAAAAACATTATCTGCTGTTGTTGGATAACTATTTTGCGGAAATGTCGTAATACCGCTCAATGTTTTTCCAAAATCTGGAATTACTTCCCAATGTATTGTTTTTGAATTATTCATTTTAGAAAAATGCTGTGCATGTATAGACACATAACCGTCTTTTTCTACAAAAATTTTCGGAACGACAATTTCGCTATCAGACAAATATTTTACATCTGGAAGAATATTTTTAGGACCGTCATGCCAAGCTTTATAACCGATACGCATCTGATCCATCATATGAGGCCATTTACCACCAGAAACCTCATTATTATATTTATTTTGAAGAACAGAATCTCGTTCAAATTTTACTTTGACTTGATCTGCATAATAATTGGCAAGACTACTTTTTTGCTCGGCCAGTTTTTTATTTTTTGCTTGCGCGAAATACATTTCATAAAGATTACAGCAAGCATCTATCGGATATAAAACGAGCTGAAAATAGGCGTCTTTATATTCTTTAGGAAGTTCATTGTAAACTCTGTAAGCATCTAATGCTAAGTTTTTATACTCATTAACAACCGTTTCAAATTCGTTGTAATTTTCTAAAGAATAGGTTTTGCTGTCCAGCATTTCTGGAGTCACACGACGATTAAATTTTGGGTAGGTATTTAATAATCTGGCGATTTCTTTAGAATATTTGCTTCCAAATTGTGCTGCAGTCCACTCTTCTGTATACTGAAAAAGATTTTGCGAATTGAAGTTTTTAGGATTCCAAGCCATATCTAAAAAGAAGCTAATCGGGAATTCCATTGGTTTTAAATCTCCAACATTAACGATCCAAACTTTGTCGACGCCGTTTTCATAACTAAGATTCATTTGTTCCCAAACTCTTTGTATCGGACTTATATTGATCCATTTTGAATTTCTAGGCCCGCCCACATAATCAAAATGGTAATACATTCCGTAACCGCCTTTATGCAAAGGTTTGGAAAGGTCAGGCAGTTTGCGCACATTTCCCCAATTGTCATCACAAAATAAAAGAATCACATCATCTGGAACACGCATTCCTTGATCGTAATAATCCTGAACCTCTTTGTACAAAGCCCAAACTTGAGGCGTTTTATTGGCATTTTTACCTGTTTCTTTCTCTATAATTTGGCGTTGCTCTTTTACAATATTTTCTAGCAGACTAATGTTGGTGCCTTCGCTCATTGCTTCGTCGCCATCGCCACGCATTCCAATGGTTACCAATTTTTCCCAATTTTTACTGCGTTGGATTCCAGTTTTCCAGAATTCGTCTAAAACTGTTTTATTTTTAGAATAATCCCAGATATTAGGCAAATTATTTTTCTTGATGTAGCGGCGCCAGTCTGTTTGTGCCAAAGCCATTGGCTCATGATGCGAAGTCCCCATTACGATTCCCATTTCATTTGCTAGAGGTCCGCTGGCTGCATCATCGTCATAAAATGCATTTCCCCACATTGCAGGCCAGATGTAATTCCCCTTCAGTCTTAGCACTAATTCAAAAACTTTTTCATAAAATTTACTGTTAAAACCGCCAAAAGTAGCTTTTGCCCAACCGCTTAATGCTGGTGCTTCATCATTAAGAAAAATGCCTCTGTACTTTACGGCAGGTTCTCCTTCTGTGTAAGTTCCTTTAATAAAATAAATATTTTCTTTAGGCTTCACCGGTACATCTGCCCAGTAATACCAAGGCGAAACACCAATCTGTCTGGATAACTCATAAATTCCGTAAATGGTTCCGCGTTTATCGCTTCCTGCAATTACGAGAGCTTCGTCTACTCCTTTAAACGGATTTTTGACCTGTTGAATGATGAATTTTTCATTCTTGCCTTTGAGTTCTTTTCCGTCGATCTTTTTTTGTTTAATTAAATCGTCAATAACAGAGTTAGATCCGATGGTTCCAATAATAATGAGCGGCGACGAACCATTAGAATTTTGATTTAAAATAATGGGACGCTGGCCAGTCACTTTTTCAAAATCTGACTGAAGATTATCTACGGCACGCAAAATACCTGCATCTATATTTGAATTTACCAAAAAGGAAAGCGATAGAGACTTTTCTTTCAGCACGAGAACATTTTGGCTTTTATTTTCTGTTATAAAAGACTGAGCATTAGACATTTTACTTATTAAAACAATAATAACTGTGCTTATAAATTTCAAATAGTTTTTCATTGGGTGCTTTTTAATCAATTAATTCTAAATTCAATTTGCTTTAAGTCAAAATCTTTAACTTTCTTGAGTTTGCTTTAGCTATTTGAACAACAATTGCGAGTACATCATTAAGTCATGTCTCCAGACAGGCCAAGTATGTCCGCCAGAATATTCACTGTATTTGTATTTAATGCCTAATTGATCGAATTTTTGCATCATGATTTTACAGTTCTCGTAAGCTATATCTTCCTTCCCTCCCATCGAAATCCAGAAATTTTTCAGGTTCGAATTAATAGACTGTGCACTATTTTTCATAAACTCATATTGAGGATCTGATAATTTTGGATTATTGGCCCACCAGCCTGAACTGAAAACTCCTAAGCTCGAAAACATATCTGAGTTTTTAATTCCTACGTAAAGCGTTTGCAAACCTCCCATCGACAATCCTGCTAAAGCTCTATTTTTACTGTCGGCAGCCACTTTAAAGTTGCTTTCTACAAAAGGTATTGCTCCGTTTTTTAGTTCATTTTCAAATGCTTTTAATGTTTCTTCACCAAAACCAGTCAGACCGCTAGAATTTGCCATATTTCCGTCGAGCATTACGATCAGCATTTTCTTTGCTTTATTTTCTGCAATTAAATTATCTAAAATTAAGTTTGCTTTTCCTTGAGCGCTCCATCCTCTTTGATCTTCGCCACCTCCGTGTAAAAGATATAAAACTGGGAATTTCTCAGATGAAGTTTCGTATTCTGGAGGCGTGTACACATACATTTCGCGCCATGAATTAGTTCCTTTCGAAAAATATTTAATTCTTCTCACGTCGCCATGCGGAACGGTTTTCAAATCATAAAAATCTCCATCTCGTTTCGGAATTTCAATTCCACTTGCCATGCGACCCATTCCATAAAAAGTCTCACTTGATGGATCTGCAACTGCCACGCCATCAATCAAAAGCGAATAGTAATTAAATCCTCCGTTTATAACATCTGTAGTTACGTTCCATATTCCTTGTCCGTCTTTTTGCATGTCGTATTTTCGTCCTAAATCGATTTGCACTTTCGAAGCTTCTGGTGCATTGACTTTGAAAACAACTCGATTATCAGGCAATATCTGCGGATATTTCGCATTGCGAATGTTGGTTTGGGCTGTAGTTCCTAAAACGGTATATTTTGCAAAACTCGCTTCATCAACAGGCTTAAACAATAATTGCGAAAACATATACAGGCCATTTTTCCATACTTTAAAATCGTGAACTCCTGGCTCGATGTAATAAATGTGTGGCACATTATTTTTAAATAAATAGTCGTGTGTACGTTTGCTGTTTTCCAAAAGCCAGTCATTGTCTCCGCAGGAAATCCAAAGCAGTTTCAGTTTCTTTTTGGTTTCTTCAGGATTTGGGACTAATTCTTCTGTTTTCTTAGTGTTGGGAGCTGATGAAAATCCGCCAATCCAAGCAAATTTGTCTAAGTTTGTTAAACCGAAATTCAGAGATTGTCCTCCGCCCATAGAAAGTCCTGCAATGGCGCGATGCTCTCTATCTTTGTGCACTTTGTATTTTTTTTCAATGAAAGGAATTAAATCCTTCAATAAATCTTTTTCAAAATCTGCAAAGGCCTGTACTTTTTCTGGCGCCATGATATTTCCAGAAGCGCTGTCGTCTTTCATCGCCCTTCCGTTTGGCATGACCACAATCATGGGTTCTAATTTTCCTTCTGCATAAAGATTGTCTAATATAATCTGCGGATTTCCTCCGTAGAGCCATTCTTTTTCATCGCCTCCAATTCCGTGCAAAAGGTATAAAACGGGATATTTTTTGCTTTTCGTAAATCCCGGAGGAGTATAAACAGTTGCCTTTCTGACTGTTCCCACGGTTTTTGACTCGTAACTTATCGTTTCTACTTTTCCTGCTGGAACTGCGGAATTTAATTGGTCAAAACCAAATGGCGCCTGAACAATAAAAGGATCATTGGAGTTATCTGATTTATAACCTAATAACGAAAGCATTTTTTCTGCGTAGCGTCTTCCAAATTCTCTATAACCCGTTGCATTAAAATGCAACAAATCTGAAGCAACAGCACAGCCTCTCGATGAAATCACATACGATGTCGGAATGGTCTGGGGCAGTGTTGCAATAATTTTATTCATGCTCGCGCATTTCCCTTTTTGGTCTTCATGAACTACTTCTCCAGAAAGTAAAGGCACTTTTTTAGGATCTAAGTTCAAGTCTTTCATCAGATTGTCGTATACGATTTTGACTTTTTTAGGCCAAAGTGTATCACCAGTATTAGATTCTCCCTGATGCAGTAAGATTCCTTTTATGACTCCTTTTTTTTGTGCAATTTTTGCCATTTCAACAAGTCGAGCATACGGACTTCCATTGTATTCTTTGATCATTCCCAGCATCCAGTCTGGCGCTGTTTTCATGTAATTTTCAAAATTATCTTTATCAAAAAGCTCAATTTTGCATCCTCCGACTGCAACATTTACCACTCCCACTTTTATATTTTTAGGGAGATTAGCCACCATAGTTCTTCCAAAATTGTCCGTTAGTGTCAAACCCGTTTTGCATCGGCATAATGGCGGAATTGCCGTATACCATTTTCCCATCTCGCGATTTAAATCTGGGCAGTTTACTGCTTCCAAAACCTGAAAACGAGGATCAACATTTGTTTTGTCCTCAGCTTCAATCGGAGCAGCGCCTTCCATATTGGACTGTCCAAAACTTAAATACACATGAAAATTTGGATCCTGAGAATATCCATTCTGTCCTGTAAACAGAAGAACAGCAACTGCGAAAAATCTAATTATTGGTTTCATGATATCTTGTTATTTATTTACCAGAAGAAAACTGGCTGATATATTTTACTAATCAAAGCAGAATAATACAAAAAGTGATTTCTATTTTATTGAAATAAATTCAAATCTATTACTTCGCCCATTCTCTGGTATCCTAACTCATTCGGATGCAAAAAATCGCCATCATGCATATTAGACAAAATGGTTTTAGGATCTTCTTTTGAAGCCATTTCTTTGTCAAAATCTATAACAGCATCAAAGTTGTTATTTCGAATCCATGCATTTACGACATCTCTTGCTTCTTGCTTAAAAGGTGCATCATAAAATGATTTTTGAAAAGGCAAAATCGTGCATCCATAAACTTTTAAGCCTTTGGCATGCGCTTTTTCAATCATAATTTTATAAGCTTCTATAATTTCCTGCGCTTTTGCGGGAGCATCTTCTGCACGTTTAATGCCTCCTATATCATTTATACCTTCTAAAATTACGAGCCATTTTGCACCTGCTTGCGAGAGCACATCAAGATCAAAACGTTCTAAGGCTGTTGGGCCTAGTCCGCCTTTTACAACACAATTTCCTCCTATTCCTAAATTTAAAACACCAATATTTTTAGTCGCTTTATTTTTAGCAAGTCGAGCCGCTAAAATATCGGTCCAACGATTTTGTTTGTTGGTTCCAGATCCGCGTCCGTCTGTAATGGAGTTTCCTAGACAAATAATATTTGATGTGTTTTTTGATGCCGTAACATCGAGTCCCATAATGGAATACCAATGATCGGTTTTTATTGCACCCGAAAAAATGTCATCGCTGAGATGATCTCCGGGCAAAATATAAGAGGTCGTTCTAGAACCCGGGTGACCCGTTGTTTTTTGTGAAGTTTCTCCATAATAAATTGTAATTGCCAGTAGCTGACCTGCTTTTAATTGGAAATTAAGTTCATCAGAAAACACTTCCTCTCCTGGATTTAATGTTATTTCCTGCTTTCCTTTAAAACTGAGATTCTTTTGCGTGTTTTTATCAATTGCTGGAGCTTCAAGTACGTTGGCTATGCTGACCTTTTTTAAAACTGTTGCCTGATCGCTAAATAGATTGGAGAAACGCAGTCGGACATGTTCTCCGCCTATCGAAACTTTTATAATTTGGCGCAATGTATTTTCGGCCAAACCTGGAGCTGGAGGCATATTGTGCGGTTCTACAAGCATTTGCGCGCACGCCCATGACCCTACCCAATTTTCTGAAGCTGATTTTTCAGAAGAATTTACTAATGCCTGATCGGTTTTACATCCTGCTATTAAAATAAAAATCTGTAAAAACAATATGTATTGTAAGTACCTTTTCATATTTACTTATAAAATTTAAAACATTCTATTCTATCTAAAAGCACATTAATAAAGTACTTCTTTGTTGGCTATTACTATTTAACATTTGAATTATTAGATGCAGTAGTATATAATCCTATCAAAGCTCCTGTAAATCCGCCCGCTAGGTTTGTCGAAAGAATGTCTCCTGAAACTGGGCTACCAAGATTTTCAAAATCAACACCATTCAAAGCATAACTAAACTGGTAATGGTCTCCTTCTGCTTTTACTTGCAAGCGTAAAGTGCCTTTGATATCTATTTTTGCGCTTGAAATAATTTCTGATTGCCCGTTTTCTGTTCTTTCTAAAAGTATATAGGTATCTTTTCCTTTTTTGGTTACACCGAAAACATAGTTGTAGTGTTCGTTCTGAAGGCATACTATTCCTGCCAGATCTTTTTCTGAGGCTGGATTATATTCTAATGTGGTCGAAAAAGTAAAAGTATTGTGCTGCTGTCTGTAAAATAATGTAGACGTGGGTTTTAATTCTTTAATGTTTACCGAAAATGGATTAATCTGCAAACCTTTTTTAACCACAGAAATAAATTTTTCTCTCGGACCTCTAAGTCCGATCCATCTGTAATCTAATTTTTCTGAGGTAAAATTTTCAGTAAATGTAAAATTGCCATTCGGGAAAAATCTTTCTTTGCCCGTTTTGTTTTCTACACCTTTTGGCATTTTTAATTTTGGCCCCATTGGAACTAACCCATTTTCAAAAACAGGAAAAGTACCCGACCAATCTACAGGCAATATAAAGGTTTCGCGCCCTGCATTTACTCGGTCTTTTTCATTTGGACGAATTCCTAAAAATACACCATAATATTTGTTATCTGGTCCAAGAACCAAATCGGCGTGTCCAGCCCAATCAACTTTGTTTGGCCTATTTTGAGGAAAATATCTTTGTGTCAGGATGGGATTATTAGATGATGGTCTAAAAGGCCCTTTCGGACTATCACTAATAAAAACAACCTCACTATGGTTTCCTCCTGTTCCTCCTTCGGCACACATTAAATAATAATGATTGTCTTTTTTATATAAATGAGGCGCTTCAATCCAAATTGGTTTTTTAGAAAGATCGACTCCGCCGTCTACTATAATTTTATCTGTTCCCGGAATAACCTGATCTTTTTCTAAATCGTATTCCCAAACTTTAATGACACGATGTCCGTTGTACAATTCCTTTCCTTTATCTGGAGCGTCGTTGTGCACTACATAACCTTTTCCGTTATCATCAAAGAAAATAGAAGGGTCAATTCCATTAAAAGCTAATTTAATCGGACTTCCCCAACCTTTTTTCGGATCTTTTGTTTTTACAATAATATTTCCCAGTCCTCCAGTAAAAGCGGTAACAATCATATAAAAAGTATCATTGTGCGGATTATAAGTGATTCCTGGTGCGTAAACCCCAGCACTGATTCCGGTATCATGAGGATTAAATTCTGAAACATTATTTAATACTCCACCCAAATCGGTCCAGTTTACTAAATCTTTAGAATGAAAAATCGGCACTCCTGGAAACATCGCAAATGAAGAACAGACCATATAAAAATCGTCGCCTTTTCTTGTAATGGCAGGATCTGGATAACATCCTTGAAGAATCGGAGAATAAAATTCATCTTCTTTTAACGGATTCTCTTTATAAATTTTATCATCTCCTTTATAAATGACATTCGAAAAAATAGGAGACTTCCCATTTTTCTTTTTCGAATTGTTTTCTTGCGCCTGCAAATTCACAAAACTTAGCAGTAAAGATGCCATCAATAAAAATGTCTTTTTCTTGTTCATTATATTGTTTTTAAAAGAAATATTTTGAAAATACATTAAAAAGCCGAGAGCAATACTCTCGGCTCTAAGTAAACTAACTCAATCAACCATAATAGAAGTTATTTATAAAATTAACACTATTACGAAATATTAGTTTTTAAAATGAAAAATTTAGTAACCTGGATTCTGATAAGTTGCTTTTTCCTCTGCCGACATTTCCATTCCATCCATCTGTCCTTGCGGAATCGGTCTTAGATAATGATGCGGATCAATTGTTCGAGTCACTACTTCTGGCGTATGCTGTCCGTAATTAGACCCTCCTATAGAATATTTACTTGCAAGATCATTCCATTTTTGAGTTCGCACTAAATCATACCAGCGATACCCTTCTCCAAATAATTCGCGTGAACGTTCTGCAAGAATATAGTTAATATCAATCACTGCTGGAGTTGCGCTTGTCATAGCTGCACTATTATCTTGAACTTTAGCTGTATTTCCATTATTGTCCCATTTCCATTTTCCTGCTCTGGCTCTCAGTACATTTACAAGATCTCTTGCACTTAATGACCCTGTTGCTCCTTTAACAGCTGCTTCGGCCGCTACAAGATATAGTTCAGAAAATTTTGCCACAGGAAATGGTCTTGTACTTCCAGCGTTTGGCTGGCCTAGTCCGCCTGCATTATCTGTTCTGTATGGCCCAAGTTTCCACAATCCTGGATAAACAATTCTGCTAATTCCGTTTGGAGAAATCACATAATCAGCTCTTCCTGGCAGCACTCCTGCTCCAACTCCGCTGTCTCCTTGGTCAGAAGGATATGTTATTGGTGTTGCCGGCTCGTCATTAAGGAACGTTAACACAGCGTCTCCTGGCTTAATTGTCAATCCGTTGGCATTTGTCAAGGTAGGTACAGTAGTAAGACCAGTTCCCTGCAGATTCCAATTGCCGCGGAAAACTGTTGCAAAAGTTCCATCGTATCTTGAGTCATTCGTTTTATCAGCAAAAGTATTTTTTACCACTTCAATAGGCGCTACCATTCTAGTCCACGGACGTCCTAAAAACTGGTTCGCTTCTCTTTGAACTGAAGAAACTGCTGCCGTTCCGTTTTTACTTCTAATAGCCGTATAATTCCAAGTTACCATCCATCCTGCAAAGTTATCTGGAGAGCCACCGCTTCCATATGTAAGACTTGCTCCGTTATAATATTCACTTTCCTGTGTATGATCTGCGTAAAGCATTACTTCTTTGTTTCTATCGTTTGCACCTGCATTTACATCATAGAAAGAGGCTAGCAGTCCATACGGTCCCGGATTATTTATTCCGTCAACAGCCAAATCGTAGGCTTTCTGAAAGTACCATTGTGCATTATGTCCATCAGGATCTGTTCTTGGAGCCTCTGGATAAGTTGGAATATTATTAGGATTTTCAAGCCACCATGCATAAGTCAGGTACGCTTTCGCTAAAAATAAACGTGCTACAGTTTTGGTTACGGTTCCAGTCATTCTCGGTGCATCAGGAAGATCATTAACCGCTGTAACTAAGTCTGGAAAAATAGCTTTAGTATATACTTCAGGAACTGTATTACGTTTCGAGTATCTGGATGGTTTACTATTGAATTTTAATTCTCCAGCTCCTAAATCTAGTGGTACACCTCCAAAAGTCTGCACCAATAGAAAATAATCAAACCCTCTGAAAAACTTAGATTCTGCGATTAAACTGCTTGCAACACCTACAGATGCGGCATTTTCTATAATACCGCTGGCAGTATTTATATCATAATAGGAGTTATTCCACAAAACATCTGAACGGCTTGAAGTTGGCGTTACAACTCCTACTCCGGACAAATCATGATCCTTAAAGTTTCCATCTGCGCTTTGCGCGTAAGTTGACTCATCTGTTCCTGTCTGGCATGCATTGTAAAAATAAGCCTGACCATAAATCCAGCGCAAATGCGCATAATGAGATGTTAATCCTTGTTTAACTCCCTGCTCTGTTTTAAAATAGCTTGGTTCGTAAAAGTCATGAGGTTTTTCCTCTAATATATCAGAACAGCCAGCTAAGGAAAATAAAACTGCTGATCCTATAATTAAATTTTTAAAAATATATGTTTTCATGTCTGCTTCTGATTAAAATGTTAAATTAAGCCCGAATAAATAATTTCTAGTAGTCGGAGTATTGGTACCGATAACCGAAAATCTTCTCTGATAAGAGGCAACAGCCTGATTTTCATCCCCAAATGAATTCGTTTCAGGATCCATTCCAGATTTATCATGATATGGAGAAAATAACACAAACGGATTCTGTGCCGTGAAGTATAGCCTTAATTTATCAATACCTAAATTTCTTGTAAAATTCTGATCAATAGTGTATCCAAAAGTAAGCGCTCTAATTTTCACATAAGAAGCATCAAAATACCCCATAGTTGACATGTATTTAGGGTTATCACCACTTCTGATTCCTCTCGGGTTAGGAAATTCTGCATCTCTATTATCAGGAGTCCAATAATCTACATCAACATTGCTTCTTCGTCCGTTTAATAAGTTCATATAACTTGCTCCTCCGTAAAGTGTGCTAATTAAAACTCCGCCACTTTTAAATGCTCCTACTAAATTAAAATCAAATCCTTTATAAGTTAAATTAGTATTGAAACCTCCTTGAAAATCTGGATCTGTTTCGATAATCTGACGGTCGCTTGCATTTATAGCTCTTGTTGGCGAACCATCTGCATTATATTCTCCTGTATATTTCACTTTAATAGATCCCACAACCGTTCCTTGCTGATTGATTCCTGTAGGTCCTGGCTCATAAATTGACATATACGGATCACCTTCCTGCCAGATTCCTACTTTTTCATAATCATAAATTGAATTGATGTTATACCCTACAAACCAGTTGTTTGCCTCATCACGGTTAGCTCCGGAAGCAAGTGCTACCAGCTTGTTTTCATTTTTGTAGAAGTTAACTCCAACGCTCCAAGTCACACCGTTTGGATTATCCAAAATAACTCCGTTTAATGATATTTCGTAACCTTTGTTTTCTGTTTCTCCAACATTCGCAACATAACCGCTTACACCAGAAGTTGGAGGAAGTCCCACGCGCTGAAGCAAGTTTTTGGTATTGGTTTTATAATATTCAACTGTACCAGATAGACGATTATTGAATAATCCGAAATCTAATCCATAGTTCCATGTTGTTGAAAATTCCCATCCTAACTCAGGGTTTGGAAGTTCTGTAACATATACACCAGTAGAATTTGTACTTCCGAAATTGTAAGGTCTTGTGCTTAAAGCTCCTAAAGTTTTATAAGGATCTACTGCCTGATTAGAAGTTTCTCCATAACCAGCTCTTAGTTTCAATAAATTAATAGGTTTAACATTTTTAAGAAAAGACTCGTTTGAAAGCGTCCACCCTGCGGAAACCGCTGGATAAGTTACCCATTTGTTTCCAGGAGAAAGTCTTGAAGAACCGTCAGAACGAATTGTTCCTGATATAAAATAACGATTATCGTAAGAGTACATTAATCTTGCCATATACGAAGTCAGTCCCCATTGTGTATAATCCTGATCAGCTGGATTGATTACCGCTTCTTCTTCACTCTGACCTAAATTATAAAACTGAAAGGCATCTGAAGTAATACCGTTTCTGGTTACTCTTGAACTCTGTCCTGTATATTGCTCATTCGAATACAATCCGACAAAATTTACATTGTGCTTCTCGGCGAAAGTTTTATCATAGGTCAGCAAATTTTCCAAAAGCCATTGCGTAGACCATCCATTAGTGATCGCAGCATTTGAAAGTGTTGTCGGATTCACATCAAAAACTCCTTGTCCTTCATAATATCCTGCATTTGATGTACGGAAATTCAAACCTGTATTCAATCTGTATTTTAAACCATCAATACCAGGGATTTTTACTTCTGCAAAAATATTATTATAAGAACTGAAAGCTCTATTTAGATTCACATAGCCATCTCCTAAATTTTTAATCGACTGTCTTGTATAAACCCATTGGTCATCTGCAGCCATGCTAACTGTTCTTTTCAAAGAACCATCTGCATTGTACGGATTAGCAAGCGGTGAAGTCTGCAAAATAGTTCCTGTTCCTATGTTATCACCATTCGTAATGGAATAATTGCTATTTGTATTGAATCCCATACGAATCGATCTGTTAATCTGCTGGTCTAAACCTGCTCTCAGACTAAAACGCTCATAACTTTGACCAGGTAAAACCGATTCTTCTTTGTAATATCCTAATCCTGCATTATAAGCTCCAGTTTCAGTACCTCCGGTTAGGCTGACATCGTGGCTAATCATTTCTCCCGAACCGTAAAGAAGGTTTTGCCAGTCGGTATTTGTGTTGCGAGATTCACTTACACCATCTACATAAAGTCCTGTATAATCACGCAAGGCGGCAAATTTCTGTCCATCCATCATAGGATATTTAGACCACGCCTGTTTAATACCGCTGAAACCATTATATGAAAATGTTGCTTTCTGGTTTTTGCGTCCTTTTAAAGTGGTTACCAAAATTACCCCATTTGCTCCTCTTGAACCGTAGATCGCAGTTGCTGATGCATCTTTCAAAATGTCTACAGACTTAATATCTGAGGGATTTATATCTCCAATAGATCCAGCAAAAGGCACACCATCAAGTACTACCAAAGGGTCATTACTCCCTGTAAGCGATCTCGTTCCTCGTATTCTGATTTGCATTGCCGCTCCCGGTTTTGAAGAGTTCTGCGTCAATTCAACTCCAGGAAGTCTTCCTTGAAGTGCCTGAGTTATATTGGCCGCAGGAACTTCGTTTAATTCCTTGCCTCCAATCGAAGCAACAGATCCTGTAACAGCTTCTTTAATTTGTGTACCGTATCCGATTACTACAACTTCTTTTAAATTATTGGCATCTTCTTCAAGTATTACATTGATATTTTTCTGTCCATTTACAGGTACCTCTTTGCTTTTTAGTCCTATAAAGCTAAAAATAAGGACTCCGTTAGCAGGGACATCTATAGAATAAGTCCCATCAAAACTAGTGCTCACGCCGTTTTTAGCTCCTTTTAAATTAACATTAGCTCCCGGAATCGGTCCGCTAGCATCTGTTACCGTTCCAGTGACTGTTGTTTGTGCCTTAGATTGAAATGAAAACGCAAACATCAGCATAAAAAAACAAAAACATTTTATACGTTCCTGTTTACTTGCAATAAAATGGTTAGTCATAAAAATTGATTTAATTATTAAAATTGGTTTCGTTAGTAAGCTTTGAATAACCTATATATGTACAAGAATATATAAGTGTATCTTTCACAAATATAGAAATATAAATTTAATACACAATCGGTTGTGTAAATAATTTTTTATTGAGTCTTAAAAAAATATTCACAAAAAAAATTATTATAGCATTATTAAAGTAGTAATATTGAATATATCGCAATTACCGCTACAACGTTATCGTAATATTTAATAATAACAATACAGTAGTACAATATCTTTAAGGAAAATATAAAATGGGAAAAACTACATTTTTTTCTTTTAAGGAGCTTGGTAGAAAGCAGTAAATACGGAGAGTGATAAAATTTTACAGTTAAATATTACAATTAATAAGTAACATCTAAAAATCAGATCGTAAGGATTTTGAAACAATCAAACAATCGATTGCTTAATTTTTATTTTTTGTAATTGAATTTGATAAGTTTAAGAAAAAAAATTGAAATGTAGTTTTCAACTATGGATTTAGATTTCAAAAATCAACTTTTATTTTTTTCGAAATGAATAACGTTTTACAGCTATCACTATATTGATTTTATTCTTTAAAATAATAAAATACTCAAAAACTAAAATTAAATTTTAAATTCCAGACAGAATCTTTTGGTACGCTTAAGCTATAAAATTGAGCTGCTCGATAAGAAACTTTTTCTTCTTTTTCATTTAAACTAGAGACTAATCCTCTCTGCAAAATCTTTCTTCTAAAATTGCCTTTATTGATTTCGACTCCTAATATTCCTTCATATAAATGAAACACCTGGAGCAAAGTGAATTTTTCTGGTAAGAGGTTAAAACCTATGGCACTGCACAAAATATTTTTTCTTAGTTCTTTAATACTAAAATCTATAATTCTTCTGTCTTTCTCATTCAGATGAGTTATTACATGATTTACATCAATCCAAATCATGTCTGAACTTAATTCTTCATCATCTTCAGTTATTTTCTCTTGCTTCACCATAGCGTAATATCCAATTGAAATATCTTCACTATTTGATAGAGAATCAGAACTAAATGCTTTTAATTGATCTAAAAAGAAATCTTCTGAAGAAAAATAATTTTTCAAGATCGTTTGTGCTGTGTTCAACATAGTCCCTTCAGCTAGAACAGCATTGGGCAATTTCCAATTAACATTTTCAAAACTTTCTTCATTTTTAGTCAGTAAAATTTTTAGCGTTCTATTCTCAAAGCAAAATATCACACAGTTTATTTCTATCTTTTTTTGATGATAGAAATTAGAGCCTATTCTTTCTTCTGACTTTGCTTTTTCCATTGAACCTAAAATTAGAATTTACTTTATTTATTAATCTTATTTCATTAGGATGATAATCGAACTATTTACTAAATAGATTTGGCATTTTGAAAATTTACACATAGTTATGTTACATGCTTTTTTTTAAAACATCAAACAATCGGTTGTGTAAAATTATATAAAAAATAATTGTATGCAAATTTAATTTACTTTATTTAAAGTAATTACACAGTACAACCGATTGTCATAAAGCTTAAGATTGAGTTAAAAACAACTGTTATTAGGTAAAGCAGTTTTTAAAAGAAAAATAAATTTATAGTTTTCGCGAAGATTCACGAACTAGGACTTCTGTATTGCTCAAAGTGTGAAGTGTCTTTTGTTTCTATTGCGAGCGAACAAACAACTCAATTAACTTTTCTTGCTCGTTTTGTGTAAGAAATTTTATAAAATTCACAAAACAGGTATAAATACCGTATTGAAAATCAAACTATTATAATTACCTTTAATCTAAATCAAAAAAGAAAAAAGCATGAAAATAGGAATCATTGGCATTGGAAGCCTTACACTTGAACTGGCTCAGAGAGCATCATTTGCGGGTTATGAAGTTCTTATAAATCATCCTCGCGGTAATTCGTTTGTACAGCAGACAGTTGAAGGCATAAGCAATGCCAAACTAGTTTCTCTGAAGGAAGCGGCTACGGGAGATATTGTTATACTTTTTGTTCCGAGAGAAGATTTGGAAAAAACTATTGGAATGCTGCCCGATATGGCCGGAAAAATTATTGTGCATACCAGCGGACTCATTTTTAATCCAAAACTGTTGCTATCGAGCATTACCAGCGCCCTGACCTTTCAGATTACAGCCTCGTTGCTGCCTGACGCTCATGTGGTAAAGCTTTTCAGCCCAGTAATGCTAGAACCACAAAAAACCTCGCTTCTTCTAAAAAAGAAAGATGAAATTTATTTTGCTGGCAGTCATGTCCCTTCAAAAAACAGTATCAAAACTTTTTTAAAAGACCTCGGATTCAATCCTTTCGATCTGTCTTCAAGATTAAAATCTCAAAAATCTGTGGTTCTTCAAAATAAGCACAGTGTACTAAACGCTTGGTATCAGCATCATTTCAAATCAAACTGATTTTACCTGCTAAAAGTAGAACTGAAATAGCTTTTAAAAATTTACAATTATTGGTTTAAAGACTTTTCGGTACTTGAATGCGATCCGTTCAGAGAATCTTTCTCCCTGCGTCTGCGATTTTCTGGACGAAGATTTTTAAGTTCGCTTTCTTCTGCTAAAGTGGTGTCTTCTTTAAATTTACCAGTCGAAATTTCGAAATTATCTGCCGTTCCAGTTATTTTCATCGGAATATTTATAAGTCCCATCGGCGGAAGACCTACACGAAACCCAACATTTATTTTGCCATCCATAGTTACCTGCCCTTCCAGCTTAGCTCTAAAACCTGCCATTTTCATGGTTGTCGGTGTTATGGTCATTACATTATTCTTAATGACGGAATGGATGGCGATTTTATTAAACGTTGCTTTCTCTAAGTCTGCAGCGTCTGCTTTTTTGGCCACATGATTTAAAAGCTTGAAATTTTTAAATTTAATATCCTCTAAAGTCAGTGTCCCTTCACCCTCAATAGATTTAAAATCCATGTCCATATTCTGGTCGATGCTTCCTCCCAACTGGTAATCAACCGATACCAAACCGTAAGCATCTTTAGCCATACTAACCAATTCAGCAAAAATCGGAATCTCTGCATAAGCACGCTGAATATCAAAATTGCTCGCTTTAAAATTCGCATTGTATTTCGCTAAACGACGATGCTGAGCCTTATAATCACCTGTCATAGCTATTTTCGTTCCGGCCATATTAAAAGCTGCTTCCGTCACCTGGACTTTGCGATCATTAACAACCAAGGTCCCAACAAAATCTTGAATCTTATAAGTGTCAAATTGAAGATTATTGACTTTTGCTGCAATTTTTAGATCGGCGGTGCTCGGAATTCTAATTACATAATTGGTGTTCTTTGCAGTACTATTTTTAGGAACTGAATTTATCGCTGTGGAATCTGTTTTGAGAGCGGCTTCTTCTTCAGCTTTCTGGTCGGTATATTTTGCAATCATATCAAAAAACTCCTTCGCATCAATGCGATTGCTAGCGAGATTAATATCAGCTTTCAGCTTTTCATTGGACTGACGAAGGTATTTTCGATTAAAAAGATATCGCAAAATATTATGAATATAGCCATTCAATACAACATCCGATTTTCCATAAGTCAGATTGAATTCTTCAAAGCGCATTTTATCTTTAAAAAACTTAAAAGTTCCTTTAGAAATTTCAAAAGGCTCTGGAAACATGGTACTTTTAATTACTAAATTCTTCGCTTCCAATTTACCGCCGTTTTTAATGTTCTCATAATTTTTGGCATCGATATCTTTTTTAGAACCCTTAGCAATCAGATTCGTCTGAATGATTCCTGAGATGCTCATTTCTTTAATGGGGAAAATCTGAGTTAATTTACCAACGTCTAATGTGCCTTGCGTTTTGATATTGTAAACCAGATCGTAAAGATTGCTAACCTCACCCTGAACTTTAAATGGCGATCCCGCTAAGACAAATTCAGCCTGTTGTAATTTTACGTTTAAATCTTCTCCAGTACCTCTCTGGCTTGATACGGCAGAATTTAGATTAATATTCTCAACAGGCATATTAGGAAATTTGAGCGATTTCAAATAGCCATTCTTAATACTCACCACTGCTTTTGAGGAGGGATATTTTTTCTGCTTACGGTTTAAAATTCCGTGCATGCTTATCTTTAAATTTAAATCTCCTTTAACTTCTAAACTGTCTAAAGGATAAAATTTATGGACTTCTGCTAAATTTATTTTAGATTCCAATTCGGTATCAACTGTGAACGGATATAATTTATGAAGTTCGAATCGTCCGTGGATAAAATTGCCAAGAGCTTCAGCATTTAAATGGTCTATTTTAGCAGAAACATTTCGTAAAATGCTGTCTCTAGCCGTTACCATCAGATTTAGGCTAATGTTTTCTATCGCGTCTTTTTTCTTTATATTTTGAACATATCCGTTTTTCAAACTAAGATTCAGCTGAAACTTAGGAATGCTTCTAATTATAGTATCGATCTTGTTCAAACGCGGACTGAAGCCTAAACCTCTTTCAAATACCCCATCGGCTTTTAAATCCAAAGCAATGTTTCCTCGAATGTCATTATCGTTCAAATGTAAGGCATCTTTTAACTTTGCTAAATCTACATCGGATTTTATAGCAGTTTTAATTTTTGGCTTTTTAAAACCTTCCGAATGAAAATTAATTACCGTTTTCTTTTTATCAAGGCTAAATGAAAGATTATCCAAATCAAACTTTAACTTATTAATGTCCAAATCTTTAACCTCTGCTTTGGCGGATATATTGATATCTTTTACAGGATCTTTAATTCTTTTATAAGCAATCGTTCCATTGTTAATTTGCAAATCAGCAGAAACAACTGGCTTCTCTGAAAGATCTTGCATGTATTTTCCACGTACAAAAATTCTAAAATCAATATTACCGCTAATAGCCATTTCTTCACGCCACTCATCGTAAGCCGGAGGCACAAGCGAGAGCATCTCTTCTAAAGTAGAATTTTTAGACTGCATTCGAAGATCAAAATCATATCCTCCTTTTATAAATGCAAAATGCCCATTAAATGAAAACGGAAAATTTTTAATGCGAATGACATTTCGCTCAAACTTAAATTTAAGTGCTTTTGCGTCTATGTACGTGATTATTTCAGCATTGATCGGTTTATTTCGCACATAATCAACACCATTCAAACTAAAATCAAATGCTTTTATTTTTACATCAGAATCCAAATCAAATAAATCTGCGCTTAAATCACCTTTCCCTTTATAGTTCAAATCTTGAACTTTAAATTTCAAAAGCGCGCTTCTGTCGTTGTATGCTATGTTGGTCTGTTTTATGACAACTCTCTTAATATTGAATTCCGTCTGTGCAGTATCTGACGTTTTGGAGGGTTTTATAATATTAAAATTGGCATTGCCTTTTGCATCAATTTCTAGGTTTAAATCTGCTTCATCCAGATATACAGCATCTAAAACAATTTTTCCTTTCAATAAACTGTAAAAATTTAGTCCAGCCGATACCCGTCCCGCCTTTACAATATTTGCTGCCTTAAATTGTTTCTTTTTACTGACTACGCTGACATTTTTAGCATAAATAGTTAATGCCGGAAAATGTTTGAAAACGGAAAGCCCAATCTCATCAAAACGCACTTCTGCATCCAATTTTTCATTGGCTATACTTTCTAATTTAGCTGTTATTTCATCTTTGAAGACGTATGGAACAATTGTTAGCACAACTATTAAAAGCAGAAATAAAGTGGCAAAAACAATTGCAATTTTCTTTAAGAACTTCCTGTTCATTTTTTAGTGGTATCGCATTTTAAGATTTTAAAAATATAAGATTTAGCCACAATAAAAAATCTTAAATGTGATATTAACTCAAAAATAACAATTGTGAAAGTATTGAAATTCCTCAATATTCTTCTTTTTAAATCACATAATATGAATGCAAATTCTGACATGGGAATTATGTAAGTTTTGAAAAAAATTATGTAAGTGACTAACCAGTTGGCTTTTAAATTTGTAAATCCTAAATCTCAATGTTATGTTAAAAATTTTTACTTGCACTCCTTTTGTGCTCTTTTTTTGCGGTTCCCGAGTACCACCTTTAGGTACAAATACTATCCTTAAAACCACTAAAAGGACTCCGAAAAATCCCTGCTAAACCTCAGACTACTTACTATACAATACTAACTGCCTTATGAACTTAAAGAAAACAAGCACTGTTATATATCTGTTTATACTATACTCTTCTGTCCTTGCCGCACAAGGAGGCGGGCCTCCTCCTCCGGGACTTCCTGATGACACCCCACCCTTCCCTATTGACGGGCAAAGTTTTGTACTCGTCATTGCAGGGATTATACTAGGTTTCATAGTCACATTAAAAAGGAGAAAATCCCATTAAGGACAATCTGATGTCTATTTATACTTACTCTTAACCATACTAACCCGCAACTGCACATGAAAAAATTATCTTTTCTATTTTTAATGGCCGTGAGTACCAGCTGCTTTTCCCAGCTGTATATTGGAAGCGGTTCCAACCTTTATGCTAAAAATGAGGTTTTGTATGTTCAGCAGAATCTGCAGCTTCAATCCAATTCCAATCTTTATTTAAGAAATGAAGCCCAGCTGGTTCAAGGAGGAAACAGCCTCTCGGGCAACGTCGGACTTGGCTCTCTTTCAGTCTATCAGGAAGGAACCTCCGATAATTATGATTATAACTATTGGTGCTCTCCTGTCGGAACGCCTTCCAATACGGCAGGAAATGCTAGTTTTGGAATTTCGTTGCTATCACGACCAGAAACCTCAACACTTTCTACCCCTGCTACAATTCTTCCGGCCGCAAACTACGACGGCACAGCAGTTCCTCTAGCAATTGCGTCATCTTGGATTTATAAGCTCACTAATGCTAATAGTTACTCCCAGTGGATAGCTGTTGGAGGAGCTTCTACAATAGCCCCTGGAGAAGGATTCACTATGAAAGGAACATCAGGCACCGATCTTACAGATCCCGCAGGAATTGGCGTTGTTAATAATCCAGGAGGTTTTCAGCGTTATGATTTCAGGGGAAAACCCAATAACGGAAACATCAGTGTCACTCTGGGAGCAGGCAGCGCCACGCTAACCGGAAATCCATATCCTTCTGCACTGAATCTAAATGCTTTTCTGCTGGATTCTGACAACCTTACGATAACTGGAGGCACTGCATACTTTTGGCAGCAGGATAGAAATGTAAACTCGCACTATTTAAGCGCTTATCGCGGAGGCTATGGCTCCTATTCGCCAGTAAGTGTTAATTCAGAAGGTATTTATGTACCTCCGACCTTTAACGCCTACAAACAAGACGGAACCCCAAACCCTGGTCCAGGAACTGGAACTGGAACCGTTTTACAGCGCAGATACGCTCCCATAGGACAAGGTTTCCTCTTAAACGGAACCGCCAATGGGACAGCAACATTTAAAAATGTACACCGTCTATTTTTCAGAGAAGGTGCTGGAATTTCACAATTCGAAAAAAAATCGCAACAATTACAAACGGAAGAAAATGCTCAAGAAGCAGAACCTGTTTCCTACTTTAGGCTAAACGCCATAATCAATAGCCAGTTTACCAGACAGCTTGCGCTTGCCTTTCTGCCTGAAGCTACAGACGGCGCAGACCCAGGAATTGACGCGCTGAACATGACCGCAGACTTGCCAGAAGATGTAAATTTCCGAATTGGCAATGCCTCTTACCTCATACAAGGCATCGCTTTTGATTCTTCAAAGAAAATTCCGCTATCGGTAAAAGCTTCCAAAGAGACATCTTTACAATTCTACATTGCCGAAACAGTCAATTTTGATGCCTCGCAACCAGTTTTTTTATATGATAGTTCCGATAATTCCTATCATGATATCAGAAACGCGTCTTACGCAGTCACAGTTCTTGCTGGAAATTATACAGACCGTTTCTCCATTACTTTTAGGGATCAAACTCTTGGCTTAGAAGACAATCCAAGTACAGAGCAATTTGTAGTTTACCAAGACAAATCGTTCAAAATGATCTGGGCATCCAATCCGCAGCAGTTGCCTATACGTTCTCTGGTGTTATATGACATGTCTGGAAAAAAAGTGCTCCAAGCAAAGGGATTACAAACAGAACCTGCCTACAGCTTCTCTGCTGCTGGGCTTCCTTCAGGAGTTTACATAGCAGAATTTCTCACCGATGATAATCAGAAGATCACCAAAAAAATTCTACTGTCTACAAAAGGAAATAAATAAAATAACGCTCAATTAAACGCAACCTAAAATAAATAATATGCATACAAAATCTACTTTGTCTCGCTCAGCCTTAACAATGCTGTTTTTTTTCCTGCTTAACGCAGCAGGACATGCGCAGATCGGAATTGGAACCGTAACGCCAAATGCATCTTCGATACTAGACATCACTTCTACAACACAGGGTATGCTGGCACCGAGAATGACCACCGCACAACGCACTGCTATTGCCAGTCCAGCAGATGGCCTACTGGTTTTTGATACTACTGATAAGGCATTCTACTTTTATAATACCTTAGGGACGTCATGGATCAAAATGGCGAATGAAAGTGCCCTTACAAGAACCAACTACAAGCTTGTAAAATCTGCTGCAGATCTGGCACCAGAACTTGCGGCGGGGGGCGGAAACACATACCTACTTAATACCACTACTCTGTATGAAATAAATGGTACGATCACTCTAACCCGTCCGATCAACATCAACAATGCTTATATCTCAGGTGTTGATGCTAATGAAGACGTCTTATCTTATCCGAGTGGAACGATCTTCCAAGGCAATACTGGGGGAGGTATCCGAAACATAACCTTAAGAGGAGGTACGGCCTTTAACATTACAGGTCCAGGAGCAGCAACAACATCTTCTCTTTTGGTGCAGAATGTCGTGGTTGATGGAATGACTTCCAGTGTGGGTAGCATATCAGGCATTGGACTTTACTTCGGAAACATCATTCAATTCGTTAATAACAACAACGGAATAACCTATTCTAATATTGGAAACCTACTTCTTCCCAACCAAGCTTGGACTTCGAGCAATAATGGAACTTTTGAAACGTTCACGGGCGCTTTTGGACTTATACAAAAAAACAGTGGTTTCAGTACTATGAACGGAGCTGATGTAGCTATGGATGTGAGCAGTGCAACGCTGAGTGTCGGCACTGGCGTACTGCTAGGCACCGTTTTCTCTGGAACCACCACTAATGCTGCGGGATTCATCAATCGCTATGCGGCGGCTTCCACTTATCCGGGATATAATTTCAGTACGGCTTGGACTGTAGATGCTCCAGGCATCCCAAGAGAAGGTGATGCCGATGCAACAGGAGATATTAACCTAGATACCGCGGTGGGGTCTGCAATACCTACTACTTTTCCTGGTACTACGGGAACCGGCACCAGAGTAAAAATAAATGGAACTACCACATCCAATAATCTCTTTCGCTTTACTAAAGATGGCAATAATAGAATCACCTATAGAGGAAACAAAACGCGATATTTTCAAGTCAGTGCTTCGGTTTCCTATCAAGGAACAGGCTCCGATATTACGTTAATACTTTACATCGCCAGAAATGGTGTTGTACTCACCGAAACCAAAGTATACGGAAAACCATCTACAGGTTTCTTTTCTAGTTCTGGTATTCTTGCACTTCCTCTAGTAGGTACTGTACAGATGAAAACAGGCGATTTTATTGAAATATGGGCCGAGCGTTATGAGGGAACCGGAGGCATGTCCACAGTATCTTTAAATCTAAGTGCCAGATAAGATTTTCTATCACATACTTATACAACGTGAAAAGTCCCGTATTTGGGGCTTTTTTTATTTTGATTTTGCGAGTTTTATTCGATAAATGACAATAATGCTAATTATATAAATTCCGAAAGAAATTATATAAACCCACCAATAATTAAATGATTACATTTAGTGTGCGAAAAAAGCACCCTTTATTCAACAGTCGTCCATGAACTTTTTTTCTCAACTCATACACATATTTTATTACGGACAGGCATGCTGTGCTTAAATGGAACATTAATAGCCAAAAAACAATAATCATCTCATAAACCAAAATGGAACCAACACTGCTCTCAGGTGATTTTACAAAAACTGAAACTAACCAACTTAATTATACAGAAAACCAAATGGCTTACACCAATATATTGCAGATTGATGATGATGCAGACGACTGCGAGTTTTTTATGGAAGCCCTTCAGGCAGTGTCCCAAGCTGGATACACTGCAGAACGCGATCCTGTAAAAGCACTAGATAAACTCATCCGCGGTGAACTTCATCCTGATGTGATCTTTCTGGATTTGAACATGCCTATTATGTCAGGCTTTGAATTTCTGAACGCAATAAAAAAGCAGGATACAATAAGAGATATACCCGTTATCATTTTTTCTACCTCGCTAATGCAGGAAAACAAAAATAAGGCACAGAGTTGTGGTGCAGCCGGATATATTTCCAAACCCAGCGATTTTAATGAGATGAAAAAGATTTTAAGGGGCATTATAGCCACAAGCTAAATGACTACCAATCTAACTGATTATAAACCTTAACATTCTTATGCTTCTAAGAGAAAGAAAATGAAATTATCAACTCAAATACTGCTGGCGTTTGCGCTGATTATTCTGCTTTCTGCAGCGGATTCGTATACCAATTACCGTTTATCACTTAAGGTGCATCTCAACTCGCTGTTTCTATCCAAATCTGAAGATGTAATTCGCAATTCTAATAAAACCCACAGAGCCGTACTAGAAATGCAGAGTGCTGTGAGAGGTTATTTATTGACCAGTGACACCGCTTTTCTGGAACCCTATTACAACGGATTGCAAAAAGTGCCCCGCTATCTTAAAGAACAGCACGCGCTAATTGACAATAACAGAACGCAGCGCCTCATACTTGACTCCATTACCAACCTCCACAACGAATGGCTTCTCTACACAGATCAGCTGATTAAAGCAAGAATGGAAAGTCCGGCGCTCTACCGTGATCTTCTCGATAATAAACTGAGAAAGCATGTGGGCAAAAACATTAATGACTCGATCAGCACCAAATTTAAGCGCTTTGATAAGTTAGAATATAAAACCCGTCGACATCACAGCGCTATGCTTATGCATTCTATGAGCAAAACAAGAACTTATTCGCTTATTTTTCTCTCGCTTACTGTCGTTATAGGGATCTGCAGCACTGCTTATATCGTGATTATGATTACAAACAGGATCAATTCGATGGTACATCTTGCCGACTGGATTTCCAAAGGACGCTTTACTATTATCCGTGATACTAAACGCGATGAACTCAGTGCCTTAGCCTCTTCTCTCAATATCATGTCGCGCAGGCTGGAAAAAAACATACAGGAGCTTGAAAACAAAAATGCTGAGCTTAATAAATTCGCGTACGTAGTCTCCCATGACTTGAAAGCGCCACTGCGCGGAATTTATAATGTAATTTCTTGGATAGAAGAAGATTTATCTGATGAAATTTCACCTGCTATGCGTCGCTACCTGAATATTATCCCTCAGCGAACGCAGCGCATGGAAGCTCTTATTAATGGACTTTTGGATTACGCCAGAACCAATCAGAAAACAGCTCCTGAGACTGTAGATACCAATGTGCTGGTTAATGAAATCACCCAGTCTATAGTCCCACGAGATTTTATCTTGGAAGTGCATCACCTGCCAAAAATATTTACCGAGCGCCTCAAACTTGAACAGGTTTTCTCTAATCTGATCAGTAATGCAGTGAAATATGCCAAACCTCAGAGTGGTTTTATCGCGATAGGATGCCTTGAAAAAAATGATGCTTATGAATTTTCAGTCCGAGATAACGGCATTGGCATTGATCCTCAATATCACCAAAAAATATTTGAAATCTTTCAGACCTTGCGAGAGAAAAATGAAATGGAAAGCACTGGAGTTGGACTTGCGATTGTCAAAAAAATCCTTGACGATCTGGGAGAAAGTATTAGAGTAGAATCCAATCTAGGTGAAGGAACCCTATTTGCCTTCACTTGGAGAAATCATAAAAAAACATGAAAACACCCACTATTTTACTCATAGAAGACGACGAGCTTGATACTATATCTGTAGAACGTTCACTGAAAAAACTCCAGATCAGGTACGAACTTCATACTGCTTATAACGGACTCGAAGCTCTTCAGCAATTGCGTAATGCAGAAAATCCCCTGAAACCTGATGTGGTACTGCTGGATATTAACATGCCTAAAATGAACGGCATAGAATTCCTTAGAATCCTCAGAGAAGATGAAAAATTAAAAAATCTGAAAGTTTTTATCATGACTACTTCTTCAGAGAGTAGCGATCGAACTGCAGCTGAAAGTCTGGGCATATCAGGTTACATTATAAAACCTCTAAATTATACCGACAATACCAAAAGACCTGATTCGATGGATGCATTTGTGCAGTTCCATCTGCGCAAGATTCTAATTGAGTAAACATATTAAGAACAAGATTTTCCAAAAACCAAAACCAAAAAATAAGTCATAACAGTCACCTAATTATGAAAAACGCAAATCACCCAAACGCTTCCTTAGCCACAACGGCAGTTCTTCCGTCAGATCACGGAACAACTGGAACCCGTAGCAGAAAACAAGCAGATGATGCCGTGCTGAGCGATGCCGAATTTTTAAAAATTCTGTTGAAAATTAAAAACGGAAATTTCTCCCAGCGCTTCCCGACAGATCAAGATGGCATCAAAAGATCCATCTGTGACACCTTAAATGAAATCATCGATCTTAATGAACGTATGGTTTTCGAATTTCAGAAAGTCGGTAAAAGCATTGGTAAACAAGGAAAACTAAATAACCGTGTTGTGCTTGATGGCGCAAGGGGTTCTTGGAGCTCCTGTGTAGATTCGGTCAACACCCTGATTTCGGATCTAGTGCATCCTACGATCGAAATTGCACACGTAATTACATCTGTAGCAAAAGGAAATCTAGCACAAGAAATGCCGCTTTCGATAGAAGGTAATCCCCTGCAAGGAGAATTCCTTAGAATTGCCAAAGAGGTAAATGGAATGGTAAAACAGCTTAACCTTTTCTCTATGGAGGTAACCCGTGTGGCACGAGAGGTAGGTACAGAAGGAAAACTTGGAGGTCAGGCAAAAGTGCGAGGCGTTGGTGGAGTGTGGAAAGATTTAACAGATTCTGTAAATAAAATGGCATCCAACCTTACCGGACAGGTAAGAAATATTGCAGATGTAACCACAGCGGTTGCCAACGGTGACCTTTCTAAAAAGATTACGGTAGACGTTAAAGGAGAGATCTTAGAACTAAAAAATACCATCAACACCATGGTGGATCAGCTGAACTCCTTCTCTTCTGAGGTGACCCGTGTAGCGCGTGAGGTAGGAACAGAAGGAAAACTTGGTGGACAAGCGCAAGTAAAAGGTGTCGGAGGTACTTGGAAAGATTTAACGGACTCGGTAAACCAGATGGCCTCCAACCTTACCGGACAGGTAAGAAACATTGCAGATGTAACCACAGCCGTGGCTAAAGGAGATTTATCTAAAAAAATTACCGTAGACGTAAAAGGAGAAATTCTCGAACTGAAAGATACCATCAACACCATGGTGGATCAGCTGAACTCCTTCTCTTCTGAGGTAACCCGTGTGGCGCGTGAGGTAGGATCCGAAGGAAAACTTGGAGGACAAGCCCGAGTGAGAGGTGTCGGTGGTGTTTGGAAAGACTTAACCGATTCGGTAAACCAAATGGCATCCAACCTTACAGGTCAGGTGCGTAATATTGCCGAAGTGACCACAGCGGTTGCTAAAGGGGATCTTTCTAAAAAAATTACCGTAAGTGTTGAAGGTGAAATTCTCGAATTAAAAAATACCATCAATACCATGGTGGATCAGCTGAATTCCTTTGGAGCCGAGGTAACTCGTGTGGCTCGTGAGGTGGGTTCAGAAGGAAAACTTGGAGGTCAGGCAAAAGTAAAAGGAGTTGGTGGAACTTGGAAGGATTTAACCGATTCGGTGAACCAGATGGCATCAAATCTTACCGGACAGGTGCGTAATATTGCCGAGGTGACCACAGCCGTAGCCAATGGTGACCTTTCTAAAAAAATTACCGCCGTAGCGGAAGGGGAAATCTTGGAGCTTAAAAAAACCATCAATACCATGGTGGATCAGCTGAACTCCTTCTCTTCTGAGGTAACCCGTGTGGCACTTGAAGTAGGTACTGAAGGAAAACTTGGAGGACAAGCTAAAGTAAAAGGGGTCGGCGGAACTTGGAAGGATTTAACAGATTCCGTTAACCAGATGGCATCCAACCTTACCGGACAAGTACGTAATATTGCCGAGGTGACTACAGCCGTTGCCAAAGGCGATTTATCACGTCAGATTACCGTAGATACAAAAGGAGAAATCTTAGAATTAAAAAATACCATCAATACCATGGTGGGCCAGCTGAATTCATTCGCCTCCGAGGTAACCCGTGTGGCGCGTGAGGTAGGAACTGAAGGAAAACTGGGCGGACAGGCACAGGTAGAAGGTGTCGGTGGAACTTGGAAAGATTTAACAGATTCTGTTAACCAGATGGCATCCAACCTTACTGGACAGGTGCGAAATATTGCCGAAGTTACCACCGCGGTGGCAAAAGGTGACCTTTCGCTTCAGATTACCGTGGACGTAAAAGGAGAAATCTTAGAATTAAAAAATACCATCAATACCATGGTGGATCAGCTTAGAGGCTTTGCTTCGGAGGTGACCAGGGTATCCAGAGAAGTAGGTACCGAAGGAAAATTGGGTGGACAAGCCAATGTACCGGGTGTTGCAGGAACATGGAAAGATTTAACAGATTCTGTTAACCAGATGGCAGGTAACCTTACCGCACAGGTGCGTAACATTGCCGATGTGGCGATCGCCGTGGCAAATGGAGATATGTCGCGAAAAATTACCGTAGACGTACGTGGAGAAATCCTGCAGCTGAAAGAAACCCTGAATACCATGGTGGACCAGTTAAGAGAGTTTGCTTCTGAGGTTACCCGTGTAGCGCGTGAGGTAGGAACCGAAGGAAAACTAGGAGGACAGGCGAATGTACCCGGTGTAGCAGGAACATGGAAGGATTTAACAGATTCGGTGAACCAAATGGCGGGTAACTTAACTACTCAGGTACGTAATATTGCCGAAGTAACAATCGCCGTAGCTAATGGAGATATGTCTAAAAAAATTACAGCCGACGTACGAGGTGAAATCCTGCAGCTGAAGGAAACCGTAAATACGATGGTGGATCAGCTGCGTGCCTTTGCTTCAGAGGTAACTCGTGTGGCGCGTGAGGTAGGAACCGACGGAAAACTGGGCGGACAGGCGTTTGTACCTGGAGTTGCAGGAACTTGGAAAGATTTAACAGATTCTGTTAACCAGATGGCTTCCAACTTAACAGGTCAGGTAAGAAATATTGCTGATGTAACGAAAGCCGTTGCTAATGGCGACCTTTCTAAACAAATTACTGTAGACGTAAAAGGGGAAATTCTGGATTTGAAAAATACGTTCAATACCATGGTGGAACAGCTGAACTCATTTGCCTCTGAGGTAACGCGTGTGGCGCGTGAGGTGGGAACAGAAGGAAAACTTGGAGGACAGTCACAAGTAATTGGTGTTGCAGGAACATGGAAAGATTTAACGGATTCTGTAAACGTAATGGCATCTAACCTTACGGGTCAGGTGCGAGGTATCGCTAAAGTCGTAACTTCTGTAGCCAAAGGAAACCTGAAACAAAAACTGTCCATTGATGCCAAAGGTGAGGTAGCACAATTAACTGATACCATCAATGAAATGATTGATACTTTGGCGACCTTCTCTGATCAGGTAACAACCGTTGCGCGTGAGGTAGGTGCCGAAGGAAAACTTGGAGGGCAGGCCAACGTACCGGGAGCTTCTGGAACTTGGAAAAACTTAACAGAAAACGTAAACCAGCTGGCAGCAAATCTGACCACGCAGGTACGTGCGATTTCTGAGGTGGCATCAGCGGTAACCCAAGGGGATTTAACCCGAACAATCGGAGTCGAAGCTAAAGGAGAGGTGGAAGCCTTAAAAGATACGATCAATCAGATGATCTACAACTTGAAAGCCACTACTCTACGAAACCAAGAACAAGACTGGCTGAAATCTAACCTTGCGAAATTTACCCAAATGCTTCAAGGTCAAAAAGAGCTGAAAGCCGTTACGACCAAAATCCTATCTGAACTTGCGGCGGTAGTAACTGCCCAGCATGGTCTATTTTATATTTTGGAAGAAGGAGAAGAATTCATGGATTCGAAACTGAACCTCATTGCTTCTTACGCTTACATTAAACGCAAAAACTCCCTTACCCAATATGCCATGGGAGAAGGACTGATCGGACAAGTAGCGGTGGAAAAAGAGCGCATTATACTAAGTAATGTACCAAAAGATTACATTAAAATAAATTCAGGTTTAGGAGATGCTAGACCTAAAGACGTGATCATCCTGCCAGTGCTTTTTGAAGGAAGATTGAAAGCCGTAATCGAACTTGCTTCCCTAGACACCTTCAGTCAGATTCACCTCGATTTCCTTGAAGGACTGACGGAAAGTATTGGTATTGTAATCAACACCATCGAATCCAACTCAAGAACAGAGGAGCTTCTGGTACAGTCACAATCTTTGGCAAGCGAGCTAAAAAGTCAGCAGGAAGTACTTAAAAATACCAACGAAGAACTGGAAGAGAAAGCGATTCTTCTTGCGAATCAGAAAGAGGAAGTGGAACTTAAGAACCAAGAAGTCGAAGTTGCCCGTAAGGCACTGGAAGAAAAAGCAGATCAGCTGACTCTTACTTCAAAATACAAATCGGAGTTCTTAGCGAATATGTCACACGAGTTGCGTACACCGCTGAACAGTTTGCAGATTCTAGCCAATGAGCTGATTGCCAATCGTGATGGGAATCTTTCAGACAAACAGATTCAGTTTGCTAAAACCATAAATTCTTGTGGAGATGACCTTATCCAGCTGATTAACGATATTCTGGATCTTTCTAAAATTGAATCTGGTTACATCTCAGTAGATTACAACCCGATCCGCTTTGATGAGATTAGCCGTTTCGTGCAGTCTACCTTCAACCCTATCTCTCAGGCCAAACATCTTGATTTTGAAATCCAGATGGATGACAGCTTGCCTGAAGTAATGGAAACCGATTCGCAACGTCTGAACCAGATTCTGAAAAATCTGCTATCCAACTCATTTAAATTCACAGAAAAAGGATCCGTTAAACTTCATATTTATAAAGCGAAGAACAACTGGAAAACGAAAAGTTCCAGTCTTGACAATGCAGAGGCCGTCGTGGCTTTTGAAATATCGGATACCGGAATCGGGATTTCTAAAGAAAAACAGAACATCATTTTTGAAGCATTCCAGCAGGCCGAGGGTTCCACAAGTCGTAAATACGGAGGAACAGGTCTTGGGCTTTCGATCAGCCGCGGACTCTCTGATTTATTGGGAGGAAGCATCGAACTGGAAAGTGATACCAATACTGGCAGCAAATTCACATTGTTCCTTCCGTTAAAATTTGTTCAGATTCCTGAAGATATCAATGTCAACGAAGAAACAAATGTGATCCATGCCGGTAAAAGCCGTCTAAAATCTTTGCCTTCTTCAAGCTTTCACACCGCAGATCCTGAGCTGTACTATAGCGATGAAATCGGAGACGACAGAAATAACATACAGCCTGGAGACAAAGTGGTATTAATTGCTGAAGACAATGAAACGTTTGCCCGAATTCTGCTGGATAAAGCGCGCGAACACCAGATTAAAGCAATTGTCACTTCGAGAGGAAATGATGTAGTGGATTACATTCACCATTTTCAGCCTCATGCCGTAACGATGGATTTGAATATGCCTGATGCCAGCGGATGGAAGATGTTAGACCGTCTAAAAACCGATTTCAACCTTCGCCATATTCCAGTTTACATCATTTCTGGTGAAGACGAAAAAAACAAAGGACTTAAACGCGGGGCCCGCAACTTTTTGGTTAAACCCGTTACTAATGACGCTTTGGAATCACTTTTCAACGAAATCCAAAACAAGACTTCAGACCATAAAAAAAGCCTGTTAATTGTAGATGACAATCCAGATGAGCTTCAGCGAATCACGCAAACGCTTCAGGGCGATGACATCAGTATCTTCTCTGCCCTAAACGCAGATCAGGCTACGCAACTTTTAAAAGAAAAATCATTTGACTGCATCATTCTTGATCTCAAGCTTCCAGATGCGGATGGTTTTGACCTAATCAGCGATTTGGAAAACAATATCAGCGGACAAGAGACTGCGATTATCATACATTCGGCAGGTGATCCTACCAAAAAACAACGCAGCAGGCTCAACAGATTTGCCCACAATATCATCACCAAAAGCGCGCATTCTATGGACGAACTTGCCGATCAGACTGCCCTATTTATGCACCGCGTTCATAGCACATTGCCACAGGAACTGAAACAACGCATTGAAACTTTTTATTTAAAGGATGATGTGCTTCCGGGTAAAAAAGTGCTGCTGGTAGATGACGACGTCAGAAATCTGTTTGCCATGACCACAGCGCTAGAAAGATTCGGACTAGAGGTCATCAGCGCGGAAAGCGGCCATGAAGCCATTGATATTTTAAATCAAGACCGTACAGTAGATATCGTCTTGATGGATATTATGATGCCTGAACTTGACGGTTATGAAACTATGAAAATCATTCGTAAAGATGGACGTCATAAAGACTTAACCATTATTGCCGTTACCGCAAAAGCGATGAAAGGCGACAGACAGCGATGCATCGAATCAGGAGCATCCGATTATATCACCAAACCCGTTAATGTGGAACAGCTTTCTTCTTTAATGAGAGTGTGGCTCAAATAAGATCTGACATGGAAAAATATGCCGTAAAAATATTATTAGTCGATGACAAGAAGGAGAACCTACTCTCGCTTCAGGTCATACTTGCAGATCAGGGCTATGAGTTTGTGGAAGCGACTTCAGGCAAGGATGCATTGCGTATCCTGCTTAAAGATCAAGACTTTGCCATAATTCTGATGGATGTTCAGATGCCTTTAATGGATGGTTTTGAAACAGCCGAGCTGATCCGCCAGAGCGAGAAACTCAAACATGTGCCGATCATTTTTCTAACCGCGAACATGGACACTACAGATTATATCTTTAAAGGATATCAGTCTGGGGCGGTCGATTACATGATTAAGCCATTGTCGGCAGCCATTCTGAGAGCCAAAGTGGTCGTTTTTACTGAACTTTATAAAAAAAACAGAGAACTGCAGCTGAAGGAGAAAGAAACCGCCGCACTAAACGCCAAAATCACAAAGGCCAGCCAAGATCTTGCCCGACAGTATGAGGCCGTGGAAAAATATGCAGAAGAATTAAAAAGAAAAAATGCGGAGCTGGATGCCTTCACCCATATTTCAAGCCATGATTTGCAGGAACCGCTGAGAAAAATCCAAACCTTCACGGGTATATTGCTCGAAAAGGAGTACATGAACCTCAGCGAAGACGGTAAAAGCAGATTCAATAGAATATTGCAGGCCACTGGAAGAATGCGGGATCTGATTAATGATCTTCTGGCTTTCTCTCAGACCAATGTAACAGACCGCAAATACGAAACCACAGATCTACAGCAGCTCATCGAAAAAGTAAAGGAATCGCTCTCTGAAAATATCAGTGAGAAAAACGCCTCTATCAGTGTAGAATTGCACGGACCGATTAGTATTATTCCGTTTCTTTTCTCGCAGTTACTGGAGAATCTCACCAGCAATGCACTGAAATTTGCAAAGCAAGACGTTCCTATGCACATTGAAATCAAAACCCGTTTAGCCATGGGAGGCGAGCTGGGAATAGAAAAACTGCGTCCTGATGCTTCTTACTGCCATCTAAGTTTTAAAGACAATGGAATTGGCTTTGAAGCGCGTCACGCCGAAAAGATTTTTGGCGTGTTCCAGCGACTCCATACCCGCGATCAGTACGAAGGTACGGGCATCGGCCTAGCCATCGTAAAGAAGATCGTAGAAAATCACAACGGAATCATTACAGCAGAGGGAGAACCTGGTCAAGGAGCCACGTTTCATATTTATATCCCACAGCAATAACAACTGCCATATTTCATACAGACCGATGCATCGTACTAAAAACTGTACGATGCACCGGTCTTTTCATAAAGACACAATTTTATCTCATAATCTTGTAACTTACTAATATAGAGATGTAACAGCTACGAATCTTTTCAAGGCTAACTTGCTTCTATTAAGTTGGATTAATATCTCTATAAAACATTTTAAAACCAAACGCCACTGCTATGAAAGATTTACTTGAAGAATTTGAGTCTGAGTTAAGAGCTTTTCTGGAATTTCGCTATAATTTATCTCCCGAGCAGGAAACTGCCGATAGACTAAACGACACAGAAAAAGCAGCATTTGATTTTGTAGACGATTATCTACTCAAAACATCAGACTTGATTGCTAGTGACGTAGAGCGCTCAGTTCAGAATATTCTAACTGAGTTTATCGATTCAAAAGCGCGGTAGATTATAATAATAAACTTCGTGATCGGATTTAGATTAAAGAATCTAAATTTCTGAAACCATCAGATACAATAACTCTCTCCTCCCCACATTGTTTTGCTATCATTTCTATTTGAATTATAAAATTTTATTTACTTTCGGCGCCAGCGCTTCTGAAAAGGCAAAAACATGCTCAGGCATTGCCGTCTGAAGCTGCAGAAGCTTTTCTTGGAGCGAACCGTTCAATCCTGAACATAATAGTTGCACCATAAATTTTAAATCCTTAAAATCACACGGTTTGACCATATAGGCCAAGGCTCCCAGATCCCTAGCCTCTTTTATTCCTATAAACCGTGACGAAGTGGAGACCATAACAACAGGAAGTGCTGCAAAACGGGCCTCGCTTTTGAGAAGCCTCAAACATTCCCAGCCATTCATCGCGGGCATTCCAGCATCAAGGAGTACCAACGAAGGCTGCGTATCCATTTCGGAAAGCATTTGTAATGCTTGCGGCCCATCCTGCGTACAAATAAGCGTAAAGCTATCGCCCATTTCTGCAAATGCTTCTTTAAAAAACTCTGCATCATCACAGTCATCATCAATGAGTAATATTATTTTGGTATGCATTTTAAACGTATTGCTTTTTTATTTTTTGTTTAAATAAAGTTATAAAAAGTTAAACAAAAATAAAAATATTTTCTTATACAACTGTGAATTATGTAATCAAGCTCCACTAAAATATAAAAAGCCACTCTTCGCTTTTTGTAATTTGAAATCTAATTTTTCATGTCATGAATGCTTCCTCTATGCCCATTCCGTCAAATGAAACTGAGCGTCTGGATGCCTTAAAGCGTTATAACATACTGGATACGCTTCCCGACAATGCCTTTGATGACGCCACAGCGCTGGTTTCCTATATATGCGGAGTACCCATCGCCTATATTTCCTTTATTGATGAAAGTCGACAATGGTTCAAGTCAGAAAAGGGCCTCGGTGTTTCTGAAATTCCTCGAGAGATCTCCTTCTGCCGTTATACGATTATGGGTTCAAAACTGGTCGAAATTCCCGACACGCACCTCAACGAGCGCTTCAAGAACGATCCCAATGTAACTGGCGGTTTCAAGATCAGATTTTATGCTGGGGTGCCGCTGACTACTCCTGACGGCTACCCTATTGGCGTGCTGTGTGCAGCGGATAATGTTCCTAAAAAACTCAATGGAAGTCAGCGTAGCGCGCTTAAAATTGTAGCACGCCACGTCATAAACACCTTAGAGCTCGGAACCAAAAACAGTGAGCTGGAGCGCCAGAAAAAAATAGCTGAACGTGCCGTAGCGGCCAAAGAGAATTTTCTGGCCAACATGAGCCATGAAATACGTACGCCGCTCAATGCCGTAATTGGTTTTACCGAACTGCTCTGGGGCACCAGACTGGACGATGAACAGCGAACCTTTGTACAGGACGTGCAGACTGCGGGCGAAAATTTGCTGCTGATTGTCAATGACATTCTGGATCTTTCTAAAATTGAATCCGGAGGCCTCACTCTCGAACTTGAACCTTTTGATTTGAAAAAAGCACTTAGACATGTATATGATCTTTTGAAGGTGAAAGTACCACAGGAAGTCGAATTCAATCTCTATTTAGATGCTGAGCTGCCTGAAATGGTCGCTGGAGATCAAGGAAGGCTCAACCAGATTCTAGTGAACTTGGCTGGCAATGCTATAAAGTTTACCTCGGAGGGCGAAGTAACCATTTCTGTAAAAAAAACAGCTGAAACCAATGACTTCACTAGCATTCGTTTTTCTGTGAAAGATACGGGTATAGGAATATCAAAGGATCATCTGGAGACGATTTTCGAACGCTTCACTCAAGCTGAAGAAAGCACGACCCGGAAATTTGGAGGTACGGGACTTGGACTGAATATTGTAAAACAGCTCGTAGAACTGCATAATTCAAAAATTGAAGTTAAAAGTCGCGAAGGTTATGGTTCGGAATTTCATTTTACAATTTCTTATCAAAAAGCCTCCATTGAAGAAGACAGGCCTGAAAAAAAGCCCGTAAACGATCTGGGAAAACTCAGTATATTGCTCTGCGAAGACAACCGTTTGAACCAGAAACTTGCCCAAAATGTTATTGAAGGCTTCGGATTTGACATCGATATTGCTGAAAATGGCGAGCAGGGCATTGAATTGCTGTCTCACAAAAAGTACGATCTGGTGCTTATGGACTTGCAGATGCCTGTCAAAGATGGTTACCAGACTACAGAGTACATCCGAAAGGAAATGAACAGTGTAATTCCAATCATAGCCATGACCGCTCACTCTCTTGCTGGAGAACAGGACCGTTGTCATAAGGCTGGAATGGATGGCTATGTGCCTAAACCCTTTAAACAACAGGAATTACTTCAAGCCATCAAAGTCGCTTTCAAGAAAGAACGCCGACAAATCACACGTCCAAAGGCCGACCTTTCTCAGATAGAGCAGACCGATCGCCAGAAACCGGGCTGGAAAAAAGAAGTAGTGAGCCAATTTATAGAAAAAGCACCTCTGGAGCTTGAAGAACTCCAAAATGCTGTGAAAAGCGCTGACCACAAGGGCGTACTGCACACCGCAGAGCAGCTTCAAATCTGGCTGCATCTTTTCCTTCTGGACGGATTGCGCGAGAATTTAAGGGCTGTAGAAAAGGAAGCCCTTGCTAGCAAATTCACCGTCGAAACAGCTACTCATTTGGATATATTGCATTGTAGTATACATGAAATCATAAAAGACCTGCAAAAACAAATGAAACTCTCCGACTGATAACGTCTTTAATTTAATAGATGAATTTCTTCTTTGTTGCATTTAAAGATATATCGTAATTTTATAAAACATATAAGCCTGAAATGAGGCACTAAAAAGAACTTAAAATTTAATTTTATAAAAATGCAGGATATAGAAAACAAAGTGGCTTATATAACCGGCGCTTCAAAAGGAATCGGTTTGGGAATCGCAGAAGCTTTAGTAAATAATGGAGTAAAAGTAGCCATATCGGGAAGGGATGCGCAGTCGCTTGAAAAAGCACAGCAAATATTAGGAAGCCAAAATGTGCTTGTCTTACAGTCCGATGTTAGAAATTTTAATGAAGAGGTTAAAAACGTAGAACAGATTGTATCTGAATTCGGAAAATTAGATATCGTTATTGCTAATGCAGGATTAGGGAAATTTGCACCAATAGACGAATTGTCCCTAGAAGATTGGAACGCCATGATTGATACTAATTTAACAGGAGCTTTTCATACGCTTAAAGCGGCCTGTCCACAGCTGAAAGAGAACAAAGGCTATTATATTTCAATAGCGTCTCTAGCCGGAGCGAATTTCTTTGCTAAAGGTTCTGGGTACAATGCCTCAAAATTTGGCCTTGTTGGCTTTACACAAGCAGCGATGTTAGATTTAAGGGAATATGACGTAAAATGCACTACCATTATGCCTGGCTCGGTTACATCAAATTTTAACGACCATATTCCAAACGAAGATGATAAATGGAAAATCCAGCCTTCAGATATAGGACAAATGGTCGTAGACCTGTTAAGAATGAACCCTAATGTGCTGCCAAGCAAAATAGAAGTTCGACCGACTAAAACTAAATAAATATAATTTCTTTCGCTTAAAGCATATAATAAAAACAGCCCATAAAAAGGCTGTTTTTATTATAATTAATCCAAATCTGCTGGATTTCAAACTCACCAGTTACTTGGAAGCAAGTATTGCAATTCTGAGCGCTTCCACTCCGTCATTTACTGTTATGGCCAGCTCATGACTTTTATCTTCAATTTTAGCGATGACATCCAGAAGAATCTCCTGAACGCATTTGCCGTATACCTCTCCTTTGGTCTGCGAAATCTCAAAGTTTCCTTTGATAATATGGTCAGCTCTATAGGATATTCCTCCCGACTTAATAAAACCTTCTGTCTCTTTTGATGCCCCATCAGACGCTCCCCAGCCTTCTGGTCTGGATTGATCAGCGCCACATCCAATTGTTTCGGCAGATATTTCCACCCATCCTGGAAGAGAACTCAAATTCTTGCGGTTTGAGGAATCTGCCAATGCCTGCACATTGCCTTTCATCGGCATCCAGCCTTCAATTTCAATTCGGGCCAGATCATAAGCCAAATAAAGTTTTGTCTGTTCGAAAAAGCCAGGACCAGCAAATGCATGATAGTATTCTGCAATGAGTCCGTTATCATATTTTACAATGGCTGACACCCGGTCGCGCTGCCTTTCATTGCGTTTATCCGAGGCGCCGTGAACTTCTTGCGGTTTCTGACCTCCAAGTGCACTGATGATATCAAAAAAATGAACTCCATGCTCTACCATGATTCCTCCTGAAACTTCCTCATCCCAAAACCAATGCTCTACAGGCAAAGCTTCGTCTTGCGCATAATTATGCACAGCAGCATGGCGAAGCTTTCCAAGCACTCCCTTATCGGAAAGAGCCTTCACAGATCGAATAATTGGGTTATAGCGGATCATATGGTCAACTGTAATCACTCTTCCTGTCTCGGTTTGCACTTGCAGAATGCGTTCGGCCTCCTGTAAATTTATTGCGACAGGTTTTTCAAGTACTACATGCTTCCCCGCCTGCATGGCAGCGCAAGCCATTTCGGCGTGCAGCGCGGGAGGTGTTACAATGCTTACGATGTCAATTTCAGGATCTGCGATGAGGTCCTTCCAGTCTACATACACCTTACAGTTTTCCTCACGCTTTAAGCTTTCTGCTCTATCGGCAACTGCCACAATTTGTACCTGATCGAGCTTTCCCCACCAGTGATGCAGGAATCTTCCAAATCCTCCGTAACCTATAATACCAACTTTATATATTTTCATAGTAATTTCTTTAGTCCTTTTGCAAAGGCGTTATTATAAATAAAGCGCAGAACCGAACTGCGCTACAGCTAATTCCAAATTTCTCATTTATAAGACTTTACCACTTATATAATACTTCTAAAACGTTACATAAATATAATCTGCCACTCCTTCCACTTTATCTGCATCCTGTTCTACATTAAATTTCCAGAGAGCAATGGCAATTTTAAAACTCTCAGAATGAATTATATAAAAATAGCATCTACATGAAAATTAAATTTGGACTGCTTGATAAATTAGAGCTCAATGTTTTTAATCTAAAGTGTCAAAACTTAGATTAAAAATCGCAAAAGAAATCTAGACCGTTTCTTAAACTGAGCAGATGCATCAGCACTTTTTTAACTATACAATTAATAACGATGACTATGAAAAACTACCAAGATGACAAACAGCGCGATCTATCGGTCAATAAATCGGACGGTACCAATAAGACTCTGACCACCAATCAGGGGGTGAAGATCAACGATGACAACAATTCGCTGAAAGCTGGAGAAAGAGGACCTTCGCTGCTGGAAGATTTTATCCTGAGAGAAAAAATTACTCATTTCGACCATGAGAGAATTCCTGAGCGAGTTGTGCATGCCAGAGGTTCTGGAGCGCACGGCTTTTTTGAAGTAACCAATCCAATTCCAGAGCTTACTAAAGCAGGATTTCTGCAAGAGGGAGGACTTAAAACTCCAGTTTTTGCAAGATTTTCTACTGTAGCTGGTTCAAGAGGCTCTACCGATTTGGCTAGAGATGTAAGAGGATTTGCTGTAAAATTCTACACTCAGCAGGGTGTTTTTGACCTTGTTGGAAATAACATTCCGGTATTCTTTATACAAGATGCCAATAAATTCCCAGACCTAGTACATGCCGTAAAGCCAGAACCGCATAACGAAATGCCTCAGGCTGCTTCTGCCCATGATACTTTTTGGGATTTCATCTCTTTAATGCCAGAATCGGCGCACATGATTATGTGGCTGATGTCTGACCGCGCCATCCCGAGAAGCTACCGAATGATGGAAGGCTTTGGGGTGCATACCTTCAGACTGGTCAATGCAGAAGAAGAATCTGTATTTGTAAAATTTCACTGGAAACCTAAATTAGGTACACATGCTGTAGCTTGGGACGAGGCGCAAAAGATCTCGGGAAAAAACCCAGATTTTCACAGGGAAGATTTGTGGCAAGCAATTGAGATGGGTCATTTCCCAGAATGGGAACTTGGTGTTCAAATCATCCCTGCAGCAGATGAACACAATTACGATTTCGATCTGTTAGATCCAACTAAAATCGTTCCTGAAGAGGCTGTTCCTGTGACTATCATTGGAAGAATGGTACTGAACAAAAACCCAGACAATTTCTTTGCTGAAACTGAGCAAATCGCATTCCATCCTGGGCATGTGGTTCCTGGTATCGATTTTACCAATGATCCTCTGCTGCAAGGCAGGTTGTTCTCTTATACTGACACTCAGCTTATCCGTTTGGGAGGCCCTAACTTTCATGAAATACCAATCAATAGAAGTATCGCGCCAGTCCATAACAATCAACGTGACGGATTCATGCGCCAAGAGATTAATAAAGGACGAGTGAGTTACCATCCTAACTCTTTGGGAAGTGGCTGCCCGTATCAAGCTAAGATCGCTGACGGAGGTTTCTCAAGCTTTAATGAGCGCATAGAAGCCCATAAAGTAAGAGAGCGAAGCGAAAGCTTTACAGACCACTTTAGCCAGGCCAAACTGTTCTTCAACAGTCAGACACCAGAAGAGAAAAGCCATATTGTTAAAGCGCTCCGCTTTGAGCTTGGTAAGGTAGAGACTACAGCGATCAGAGTTAGAATGCTAGGTATTCTTTCGCAGATCGACACCCAACTTGCAGAAAAAGTAGCAATGGGACTTGGAGCTTCAGTGCCACCAATACTTGAAACCCCAATTAATAAAGGCGTCTCTCCTGAAACTGAAGAAGCTGGAACACAGGAACCTAAAATAGTAGACCAAAATGCAGAAGCTTCTCCAGCACTGAGCATGGTAGATAATCCGACGAACTCACCGACTATCGAGTCTCGTAAAATCGCCATACTCTGCACCGACGGAGTTTCTGAAGCCTCAGTAATGCTTGTGAAAAAAGCACTGAAACAAGCAGGAGCTAAAGGTTGTGTGGTAGCGCCTCATCTAGGTTCAGTACTTACTGACGGTGATACGGCTCTTGCTGCAGAATACAGCTTTTTAACCGCATCATCCGTTTTATTTGATGCAGTTTACGTGCCTAACGGCCTTGATCAGACTGCTCTAGCAGCAAGCGAAGAAGCATTAGAGTATCTAAACGATGCCTACAGACACTGCAAAGTAATCGCAGCGGATGGTAAAGGCGTTGAGGTGATCAGTGCAGCACCTTTTGCTTCAAAAACGGATAATAATGATCCAGCGCTGATACTAAGCAGTGAGCCTTCATCAGAAGCCTTTGCACAGGAATTTATTACGGCCATGACACTGCACCGTTACTGGCAGCGCGAACCAAACTTATACAATTAATATCAAAAAAATATACAGATGAAAAATTCAGAAAAACAAGGTCAGACTAATGCTGGCCAACCCAAAACAAGCCAAACCAAAGCTGTTAAAGACGCAACTTCTAAAGCAAACATCGTAGAACCATCTGCTGATGCAGCTTCAGAACTTAAAGATTTATTTATTGATAGCCTTAAAGACATTTACTGGGCAGAAAACGCTTTAGTAGGCGCACTCCCAAAAATGGCAGCAAATGCCTCTTCGGCAGGACTTAAAGGAACTATATTAGAGCATCTTGCCGTAACGGAAAACCAAGTGGCAAGACTTGAGGAAGTTTTTGAGCTGCTTGGCGAAAAAGCAGAAGGAAAAAAATGCGAAGCGATGGCTGGGCTGCTTAAAGAAGGAGATACTATTCTTGAAGAGACTGTTCCAGGCTCAGTAAGAGATGCTGGAATCATAGCCGCTTCGCAGAAAATCGAACACTACGAAATTGCCACCTATGGCACTCTTGCCGCTTTTGCTAAAACACTTGGAGAGGGCGATGCAGCCAAACTTCTTACTCAAACCCTAGCGGAAGAGAAGGAAGCAGATTGCCTTCTTAATGATGTGGCACTTAATGTTGTAAACATTGTGGCTGCAGAATAATAGAGTATACTTCTATTTACTTATCTTATAATACTGTACTTTTTAGGTTTTTGAAAGCATCTGCGCTCTGGCGCAGATGCTTTTTTTTTCCAGAATAAATTGTTGCTAAGGGTTAGTATCCCTTTACCGTTTCCACTTAATATTACAACCCTCAACCATAATTATATAATTATCAATCATATAGCTTTTCTAAATTGAACTGTTAATTTTTAATTTAAAAGGATTATGAAAAATCATCATCAATATGCGCTTATTACAGGTGCTACGGAAGGAATTGGATACGAGCTTGCAAAGCTGTTTGCCAAGGACGGATATAATCTGGTTATCGTTGCCAGAAGTCAAAATGAACTCGATTCAGTGGCTTATGAATTGAAACAAAATGGAATTGAGGTAATTACCTCTGCGAAAGATCTTTTTATAAAAGAAGAAGTTTTTGCTTTATGCCAGGAATTAGAACAAAGTAACATTGAGGTCAATGTTTTGGTAAACAATGCCGGACAAGGAGTTTATGGCCTTTTTAAGGACACAGATCTTAATCGCGAGCTGGATATAGTGCATCTAAATATTAATGCTGCCATTATACTTACCAAACATTTCCTTCATAAAATGCTGCTTCGAAATGAAGGTAAAATTCTCAACCTTGCTTCCATCGCAAGTAAAACTCCAGGGCCGTGGCAATCGGTATATCATGGCACGAAGGCTTTCATGCTTTCGTTTTCTGAAGCACTCCGATCTGAATTGGAAGATACAAATATCACAGTTACAGCATTATTACCTGGACCCACAGCTACGGACTTTTTTAACAAAGCCGATATGAATGAAAGTAAAGCTGTACAGGACAAGGACTCACTAGCCGATCCTGCGGATGTGGCTAAAGACGGTTATGATGCTTTAATGAGTAATAAAGATAAAGTGGTTTCAGGCTTTAGCAATAAAATAAAGGTCGGTATGAGCAATGTTCTTTCTGACAGTTTAAATGCAGAAATGATGAAGGAGCAGCAAAAACCAGTAACAAGGGATAATTAAATATTTTTTAAATATTCAAAAGCCCGTCCAATTTAGGGGACGGGCTTTCTATACTGGCTCTAATTTTTTGTACAGAAAGTTAAGACGCCTCATCCGCAAGATCTAAAAGTTTTTTTAAAGAAGACTTCAATGTACCAAAAGATGCAGGTTTGGTAAGGTATCCCACTTTATCGTATTGTCTAATTTTCGGAATTACAAATTCTTTATGCGGATTTGACATTAAAACAACAGGAACCTCGTTAAGACCGCTCGTGTTTCTAACTGATCTTAAAAATTCGTAACCATTCATACACGGCATATTGATGTCGACAAAGATAATGTCTGGTCGTTTATCAGAATCTTTTAATTCTTTTAAGGCATTGATAGGATTTATAGCTGCAGAATGTAAATAGCCTCTGTTAAGGGAATCCAAAGCTTCCAGAAATATTTCTACATCTTCGGCATCATCATCAATTAGATATATCTGTTTAATTTTCATTTTCAAATACCTTTATATTATCAGATATACGAATGATTTTGGTTCTTGGATTTCTAAACAAATATAAAAATTGTATTAACTGTATCTTCTGTCATACTTGATCGTTTTCTATTCTATCAATCGTCATTCACCAATAAAAATAAGAATAAACTTTTTAAATTCATTAAACTTCAATTAATCGTGTTAAAAATACATTTAATGCTTTTATTTTTATAATAAAATTCATAACTTAATCTTTTATTTGATCGTCTAAAAGCAAAAAACATCGATGTAATGCCTTAAACCGCCCCAAAAGCTTTTAAGGTTTGTATAGACTGCAGCTATCAACCGTCGGATTTTCTGATTTGAGCCTTTCAGAGAAATCTAGAATCTTAAATAGCATATATAGGAAAAAACTACTTAATTTATTTTATGGGTTAATACATACTGGACACTCTATAGTGCCCCAGAGCTTCTATGCAAACTATTTAAAATTTAAGAAATAGTCACGGCGAATGCCTTTTTTTTAATATTTAAATTATCAAATCATGAAAAAGCTTCTCTTATCAGCCCTACTTTTAACTGCACAATATGCAGTATCATTAAATTCCAACCCATTGCGACACCGTGCCGCTCTTGGGCATGGCACTCCAATGGCCTTTAATGCTGGCGCGCCAGTATCTGAAAGACCGCTCGAAATTGAAAGGCATCGCGTATGGCTGAATCTGACCAATCCAGAAGGCCTTTTCAAACAGCTCCTGGTCGGGTATATGACTGGAGCCACCAATGGATTTGATTTTAATTATGACGCATTGTCCGTGGATGCCAATAAATATGCAGATTTTTACAGTATTAATGAAGGAAAAAAACTTGTCATTCAGGGCCGTGGATTGCCCTTTGATCCTTCAGACATAATAGAGCTCGGGTACAGATCTGCCATAGTAGGAAATCTTACCATTTCCATTGACCACGCTGACGGCGATCTTACACAAAAGGATATTTATCTTCAGGATAAGACGACAGGAACGATACACAATCTGAAAAATGGTTCTTATACTTTTTATACCAAAACCGGCATTTTCAATGACCGCTTTGTGCTCCGATACGCTCCAGAAGGCAAGTTGGGATTGGATGACCTTAAAAATAATCAGCCACAATTTTATGTTTCTGTTAAAGACAGAGTTATCAGTATTAATTCAGAAAATGCAACTTTAAAAGATGCAACAGTTTTTGACATTAACGGAAAAATCCTGTACAACAGACAGAACACTGACACATACCATTTGGAGATTACCTGTATTCAGGCGAATGCTCAAGTTCTACTGGTTCAAGCGACTTTAGAGGATGGCCACACCATAACTAGAAAAGTACTCTTTTAATTTTTTATTCTAATTTTTTTATTCAGCAAACAAATCAGACCATGCGGATTCCTATCAGGTTCCGCATGGTTTTATTTAGAATTTGTTTGAAAGTACATAACAAACTTCCGACAGATTTACAGCAAATTCATAATTAATAATTTACTTGCGTTGCTAAAACAACTTCCCTATTTTCTAATAAAGGCACAATTTTTCCTAAAACTAAATCTTGAAAATGTGCAGAATTTCTATGTTCAGCAATGGCTTCTTCATTTGTGTATCCTTCGAATAAAATTATTGTATTGAGATCTGTAGTACTTTGATGTACTTTATAAAATAAATTACCCTCTTCCTTTACACTTTCGTTATGCACTTCTCTTAATATTTTCAAAACATTTTCGGTTTCGCCTTCTCTAACTTTCCATGTAGCAAAGACATGAATCGGATTTTGATTTTCCATTTTTATCTTTTTTAAAATTTTAAATATTTGAGAATTACTTTTTAGCCAATTCTAAAATAGCAATCATTTTTTCTGCGACTCCTTTTGCAGAAGCCGGATTTTGTCCTGTTACCAAATTACCGTCTGCAATACTATGCGCTGACCAATTTGCCGCAGCATGAAACTTAGCTCCTTGTTTTGTCAATGCAGTTTCTAATAAGAAAGGTACATCTGCGATTGCGTATCCACGTTCTTCTTCATCTGTAAAAGAGGTAATATTTTTACCATTTACCAGATACGAACCATTGCTTAATTTTACATTTAATAATGATACCGGACCGTGACACACTGCGCCGACAACTGCATTTCGTTCGTACGTTTCTTTAATCACTTGTTTCAAAAGCTGATTCTCCGGCATATCTGCCATTGGTGCTAATCCTCCAGGTACAAATACCGCATCGTATTTACTAACCTCAACAGTTGAAAGCTGAACTGCTTTCTGCATTTTTTCCCATCCTTTTCCTGTCAGGAATGCCAAGTTATCAGGATCATTTGCCAGATTAAGTGCATCTAAATAAGGAGTGTCACCGGTTAAACTTGCAAAATCTATCTGATAGCCCGCTTTATCAAACTCGGCGTAAGGATGTGCTACCTCAGGAAGAAAAGTTCCTGTTCTTCTGTTATTTGGTCCTATGGCATTGGCATTCGATACGATGATTAAAATTTTCTTGTCCATTTTTGTTTCGTTTTTGAGTGTTGTTTTTTGTTTTACTGGTGTGTTTTCGTTTTTGTTTTGTGCATAAGAAGAAAAAAATGCAATTGCCGCTGTTAGAATTAAAAATCTTTTCATTTCTATTTTTTTTATTTGTTAATGATTAATTACAGGGCAAATTTATGCCAGCTCTACAGCTCAATACGAGGAGTAAAGTCACAAAAAAAGTGTGATGGAAATCACACTTTAGAGAATAAGGCTTGTTTTATTTATTGCTCGAGTAAAGCCTGCTAAGGGTTTCACGGCTGACACCGAGATATTCTGCTATATATTTTTTAGGAATCTTCTGCATGAGATTTGGGTACAGATCTGCAAATTCTTTATAACGTCGCTGCGGATTATAAGAAAGCAATGAAATCACTCTTTGCTGAAGCGCCATATAACCTTTGGTGAGTTTTATTCTAAAAAAGTGTTCCATTTTATGCAGCGTGGCTGAAAGTTTTTCCCTTCCATCAAGAGTCAGGCACAACACTTCTCCTGGTTCCATACAGACTACATACATATTTGCAGGCTTCTGGTTGAAATACGAAATATAATCAGACATCCACCAATTCTCTGTAGCAAACTGCACAATATGTTCTTTTCCTTCTTCGTCAAGATAAAAAACCCTAAAAATGCCACTCATAATTATGTATTCGTATCTGGCTTCATCACCTTGCTGAACAAGATATTGATTCTTTAATACTTTCCGTATTGTAAAAAAGGGCTTGATTGACTCAAACTCTTCATCGGTTACAGCTATTATTTCCTCAATATGCTTTCTAAGCTTTTCCATGGTTTATCTTTAGATTTTCAAAGATAACAGATTTATTCTTGTTTAATATTTACAGAATATTTAAAAGTATCAATGGATTCGTTGGCATTTCAACTTGCTTTACTTGAGTTTATTTTCTTGGAAAAACTTATCGCAAAATCATGGCTAGCTTTTTAAACTTAAGATTTTGTAACTAATTAGTTACTTCGTTACTCCAACGTTACTGTTACTTTTGGTTACTTTATAACAAAAATAAACTAATAGCCCTTAGCTTTGTGGCAGTAATTATAAAACAAATATTCAAATGAATTTTACAAACAAAAATGTCCTTATCATAGGCGGCACTACAGGTATTGGGTTTGCCACAGCTATAGAGTTTATTAATGCAGATGCAAATGTCTGGATAACAGGACGCAATACTGAAAATCTTGAAAAAGCTGCAGCTCAAATCAACAATTCTAAACTTCAAACTATCGTTTCAGACACTTCTAAACTTTCGGATTTATCTCTGTTAGAAGAAGCTTTTTCTGCAAATGCGGACAAAATAGATGTTCTTTTCCTAAATGCAGGAATCGGTGTTTTTGCGCCAATTGCACAGGTTACCGAAGAGGATTTTGACGCACAGTTCAACACCAATGTTAAAGGGCATTTCTTCACACTTCAAAGATTGCTTCCCTACTTGGCTGACGGCGCATCGGTAATTTTTACTTCATCAACTGTAGCAACGGCATCTAACATTGCAACTGGTGTTTATTCTGCTACAAAAGCTGCGCTGAGCAAAATTGCACAGATTGCAGCAAACGAACTGGCTGATCGCAAGATTCGCGTAAATATTGTAAGTCCAGGTCCTATTGAAACTCCCGGACTTAATGGGGTTGTAACGGCAGAGGTAAAAGAGAATTTCGCAAATTTGGTCGCACTAAATAGACTGGGAGATCCGCATGAAATTGCAAAAACAGTTTTATTTCTGGCATCTGATGCAGCAAGTTTTATTACTGGAACAGAAATTATTGCGGATGGCGGTTATATCAATTATTCATTAAAATAATTCTTCCACAACTGGTTTAATTTACAATAAATCATCGTCTGAATTCTTAAAACTCCGCCTTTGAAGCGGAGTTTTATTTTTCATACTGCGCTTTTAACCAAATTATCAAAAGATCATCTATTCGAATTCTGTCTAAATTTAGCAAGCAGCTTATATCTCAACCACTATAAAGTATTTTTATTTTATTTACTTTTGTAACAAAGTATAGAAAAGTAATTATAATCTTTATCAAACCAAATAAATTATGAGTGAAGAAAAAGCAGTAAATGACTGTACTCAACATGTCAGAGCCGTCAATGATGCAATGTACGTTTTGAGCGGCAAATGGAAAATATCGGTACTGGCGTCTCTTTGTTTTAATGGCCAAAGAAGATTTTCAGATTTATTGACTGATGTAACTGGCATCTCTAACAAAATGCTGAGCAAGGAACTCAAGGAATTAGAAATCAATAAACTGGTGAACAGAAAAATTATAGATTCTCATCCAATTGCGATTAATTATGAACTTACCGAACATGGCAGAAAATTAACTTCTGTGATCCGCAGCCTGTCGGAATGGGGAACAGAACATCGTAAGCAAATTATCAAAGAAAGCTATGAATCGGTGAACGATAATGCATAAAAACCAATCCATTTCTGAATTGATTTTTAATTTACTTTAATGCCGCTGCATCCGAACTCTGAGAAACAATTATTTGACTACAGTGGCTTCAAGCTCGACTTTTAAAGTTTCAAAAAGACTTTTTACTTCCATTAAAGTTGTAGCTTGTTCGATGCCGTGTTGAGCAACCCATTCCTGAATAATGGAAAAATGAGGCCAAAGCTCATCAGTTGCTGTGGTGTAGATATTCAGCCTTACAATACCGCTGCATTCATAACCAGCTTCAGAGATTACGTGTTCAAGATTTTTAATCGCAAGTCTGAGCTGAGATTCCATATCTTCACTGCTCGAAACTCCCTCAGCACTAATTGCAGTCTGACCTGAAACATATAAGGTTCCCTGCGGATTCTTAACTTCTACTGCTTGTACATAACTGCGCTCATCCTGCCATTGCCAAGGATTTATAACTCTTTTTTCCATTTCTTTCTTATTTAAAATTTTATAATACAAAATTGGAAATAAGAAATGGTATCAGCTCTTGACAATTATCACAATTATAAAGTGATGTTTATCACATTAGGAAGACAATCTGCTTAACGTCTCGCGTGAAACTCCTAAGTAAGAAGCAATAAGGCTTTTGGGAACACGCTGAGTCAATGAAGGATATTGCTTAAGAAACTGTTCATAACGCTCCTTGGAATTGGAAGTCATCCAAGAAATAATTCGGCGCTGGGAACCAAGAAAACCAAAATTTGCTTTCTCTAAAAAGAAGCGTTCCATTTTCTGGAGTCCGTCGCATAATTTTTTATAGTCCTCAAATGTACAGCAGAGAACTTCTGAATCTTCCAGACATTCAAGCGACATTGTTGCCTCAGTTTGGGTAAAGAAGGCATAATAATCGCTTTCCCACCAATCTTCCATAGCAAAAGAAACAACATGTTCTTTTTCAGAATCATCAGTAAAGACTAATTTTAAAAGACCAGAAACTATAAAATAAAAACAGGGAACAGGAGAACCTTTCTGTATTATAAACTGATGTTTTTTAAATTTTTGAATGGTAAAATGCCGGCTTACGAATGAGAATTCATCATCTGTCAGCGGAATAATTTTTTCAATATGGTCTCGTAATTTTTGGTGCATGATTTTTCAAAGATATTTATTTTTATTCAACAGGAATAATAAAAACATGCCGCAATACTTTATCAAACCAACTTTCTCCTTTTAAAACCCATTCCAAATTAAGTATATATAGAAGAAGTTCCGAAAGATTCATTTTATAAACTAACTATAAAAAAGGCTGCTTCATCAATTATGAAACAGCCTTTCCTATTATGTAAAGTCCCTAATTTAGTTTTTTAGTATAGATAATTTAAAGCTGTAACGTCATTAGCGTTGAAAGCTCCAGTCTCATTAGATCCGAAACATGCCCTCATATAAGAGGTGGCATCATATCCTGAAGGCGTTCCCGGAATAAGAATGGCTCCAACACCTGCTGTTCCTTCGTTTGAATTCTGGCCACAGCTTTGGCGGCTGAACCAATCCGTATGACGAAGACCGATACAGTGTCCGATTTCATGTGCCGCGACGTGTGCATTTACATTTGTTGAATAAGAATCCAATCCAGAATATAGTGTAACTGAATTATATGGATTTCCTCCAGAAGGAAAACCTGCTACTCCCCCGGCCGATCCGGTTTGTCTCCGCACTACAATGTTCGCGCCTGAAGTGCTTGAACTAAAAGTCAGAGTAAAGTTAATAGACAGTCCTAAATTATTATATCTGTTTATAGCAGCCTGCAGTCCATTGCGCATATTCGTCGTCAGGGCTGTAGTACCAGTACCTGTTAATCCAACCACTCTAATGGTTCTTGGAGCTGATACCAAATTGGTAGTGCGGTATTGTTCTGTAGTAATACCTCCGTGAAGATCCATTTTACTTAATTGATCTTGTGTGATGATAATATCACCTTCTACTAAGAATGCATCCTCAGTCACACCCTCTAGGTTTGTATTCTGAATCACCTGAACATCTGAAGTGTTTAAAGAAAGTGATTCCAATTTGCTTAACACCTCAGGTGTTACTTTAAGAGATGCTTCACTTGATGGTGTAGTCTGATCATCTTTACTACAAGAAAACAGCACTAAAGCTGCAAATGGCAGGATTAAAATTGATTTAATTTTTTTCATAATAATTTCATTAATTTGTTAAATAATTGGATAGATAGGGACTTTTACATGGTATTTGTAATAATTATTATCAAATTTATATAAATTTTAATCTTAAAATACTTATAAAAATAAAATATAACAATTTTAACATTTTTTGTTATATTATTTTAATCTAATTTTTTAATCCTAATTATCTGATATTGTTTGTGAGGGCACGAATTCAGTAGCTAATTACAAATCAGCATGTTACAAATTAATTGAATTCTCAATATTTATGATTGACTAAAAATTTCTTATAATTTCAATTAGATTGAAGATAAAAATTGGAAAAGGGTATTATTTGGCATTTCGAAGGTTCGTCAGGAAATAAAAAATAATAAAATTTTTACAAATATTTTAATAACTTTGGATGATAAGCCACTAAATTTTTCAAAATCAAACTGTTATCTGTAGCGTTCTATTTTACCAAATCATATATAAAAACTTAAAAGCCCAAGCTTCCTTAATACTTGCTGCACATGAAGGGAAAAATCACTTTTTTCATTATTATGACAACCACAATCTGCCTTTCGCAGAGTTCTGATAAATGGAAGCAGTACATAGAAAAGGAAAACGCAATAAAAGCTGAAAAATATTATTTTACCTCTATAGAAAATGCTCATCGGAACCGCTATAAAATAATAAAGAAACTTGACAGTGCTTTTTGTATTATTGAAAACCAAAGTGCTGGATTTAACAAACGTCTGCAAAATATTGAACCCGTTAATAGCTTATGGAAACTGCCTTCCGATTTTTCAAACCATACAGAAGAGCGGCCGTATATAATTGCCTCTGATGCTCTTCAAGTTTTAATTACTGACTTGAAATCGTTACAGATTACTGATATCCAAATCCTCGATGCGAATCTTGTGCTGATAAAGAGCGATTCCAAAAAAATTGCTGATCTGATTGCCCCCCTTAACAGTGTATCTTCCATTTCTCAGGAGTCATTGCTGCCTAAAACCGAATCTAAAATAGCAGACCAGAATTTCAGCATTAATGTCATCAACAAAGCCCATGCGGATTTTCCTCATCTCAATGGCGAAGATCAAACTGTGGTAATTAAAGATGCTCTTTTTGATACAAATGACATTGATCTTTTCAATAAACGCCTACCTTCTGCGATAGAGTCTGCTACCGTATCAGACCATGCCACGGCAATGGCTACTATTGTCGCTGGCTTAGGAAATAGTTCTGCATTAGGAAAAGGCGTCGCTCAGAAAGCGAAGCTTTTATCCTCTGATTTTTTGAATATTTTTCCCGATGAGATAGCTGCTTTACAGGGAGCCTTCACTGCAAACCATTCCTACGGGACAGAAATTGAGAATTTTTACGGTTCGCTTGCTAACGCTTATGACAATCAATTATTTCTAAATGCAGACTTAACTCATTGCTTTTCCTCTGGCAATGTTGGTCTTCAAGGCTTTAAATCCATCACCGGCAATTTCAAGCAGTCCAAAAACAGCATTGTCGTGGGCTGCATCGGCCAAAACGAAGAAATTATGCCTTTTTCCTCAAAAGGTCCGGCTTATGACGGTCGAATAAAACCAGAGCTGGTAGCGTTCAGTTCTCAAGGGACTTCCAATTCCTCTGCATTGGCCTCGGGTATCATCACCCTTATGAAACAACATTATAAAAACCTCAACAATACCAACCTCAGCAATGCTGCAGTAAAAGCGGTTTTGATTAACAGCGCCAAAGATTTAGGCCGTAAAGGTCCAGATTTCACCTATGGCTATGGCAACATAAATGCAGATAAATCTCTGACAACCATTAGCGAAAACAGAATCATATCTAGCAGCTTAACTTCCGGCCAGACCCAAACGCACATAATCACAGTTCCAGAAAATGTGAAAAACCTAAAAATCACATTAGTGTGGAACGATCCGCCGGCTGCAATCAATAGCAATATAAGTCTGGTAAACGATTTGGATATTGAAGCCATTACGGCTGACAGTTCTGCTTTTCTTCCTTGGATCCTTAATCCCAATGCTCCAGAAGAGCTGGCAAAGAGAGGAAAAAACCAACTTAATAATATAGAACAGATTACGATTGAAAATCCGATATCGGGACCCTGCAAGATTAATATCAGCGGTACATACATTTTCAATACTTCCCAGTCGTACAGTATCGCTTATGAATATGAATTGAAAAACCAATTCCAATGGAATTATCCCGCTGCAAATGATAATTTTCCTTATGATGGCAAAACAGTTTCGCCTTTTAAATGGGACTCTTCTTTTGCTGACGCCCCAGGAACTTTGTCCATCAGCTATAATGATGGAAAGACTTGGGAAATTATAGCAAAAGGTATCGATATGGATTCTGGACAATTCACTTATGCTCCTTCTGAAAAAAGATTTTCAAAAGCAAAATTAAAAATGGTCATCAATGATGCCGATTATATTTCTGATAGCTTTATTGTTTCCTATGATCTAAACATCCGCACCAGTTTAGTTTGTGATGGTACAACAGAAATCAATTGGGATAAGCCCGAAGGAGTCACCGCTTTTAATATTTACCAGCTTGCAGGAGACCATTTTGAATTTACAAAGCAGACAGCCACCACCGATTATGCCTATACAGACGGAAAAATTTACACTGTTACCGCCGTATTTGATAATGGCGAAGGAATAAAAAGTGAGTCCGTATTGCAGTATACTCAAAACTCAAACTGCTATTTTGAGCTGGCTTTTGCGGAAGTTTACGAGAAAAATAAAATTAAGATTGATGCCAGCATTTTCAGCTTATACAACATCAAAAGTATTGAGCTCATAAAAATGGTTCACAACACCCAAAGTGTGATCGGGACGATAAATGAGGTGCAGTCAAAAACATTTTCTTTTTTGGATTCCCAGCCGACTGATGGCAGTAATAAATATCAAATAAATTTAATTTTACAAAATGATAAGGTTGTGATTTCTCCTATTCTGGAGACTAATTATTTGGCCAGCGGTCTGTTCTTTCTCTACCCTACGCTCTTAGGAAAAAACGAAGAATTGATTATTGAAGCCCAAACAGAGCAACAAGCGGTATTCTATCTCTACGCTATCGGCGGACAAAATATAATGGCATATCCCCTGGCTTCGATGACAAATAGCGTTAATCTGAAAAATGCTTCTTCAGGACTATATCTCTACAAAATCGTTACAGCTTCAGGCGAAGTCCAAACAGGAAAAATAGCCATTTTTTAAACTTTTTCCAAATTCTAAAAAAATCAAGGACGGCATCTTAATCAAGCTACACCTAAAACGGAGCGTTCGTTCCACGGCTTTAGATCCTCAAATCCTGCAAAAAAAGTTCCTTTATTAATTTCACTCTTAAGCATGATTGCGGATGCTTCCAAATTTCAATTAAATCCATAAATTTGTAAATACACTGCAAATTTACTTTTAAACCTTAAGCCAATGACCGATCCGATTTTAGAAAACCTGAACCCTAGCCAGCTTCAGGCGGTAAAAGCCACTGAAGGCTACGTTCGCGTCATTGCCGGAGCAGGATCGGGCAAAACCAAGGCGCTGACTTCGCGCTTTGCCTATATTGTCGACAGACTGGGGATCAATTCTTCTAATATCCTATGCGTTACCTTTACCAATAAGGCCGCGCAGGAAATGAAAAAAAGGGTGAAAGCCCTTATTGGTGATCTGTACGATTTAAGCTTTATCACGACCTATCACGGTTTCTGCGTGAGGTTTTTGCGTGAGGAGATCAATAAGATACATTACCCTAAGAATTTTATCATACTGGATGCCGAGGACCAGAAAACCATTTTAAGGGAAGTATTCACAGAACTGGATATTAATTCCAAAAATCTGACTTTCAAACAGGTGCTACGCTTTGTATCCAAACAAAAAAGCACCTCGGACTATTTGGGCTATATGCTCGAAAACAAAAGTTTCGAACTTGATGAAAAGGAATCGCTTTCCAGCCGTGTCTATCAAAAATACCTCGACAAGCAGAAACGCAACTACGCTCTTGATTTTGACGATTTGATCCATTTTACAGCTTTTATTCTCGATAGCAATCCTGATGTGCTTTCCAAATGGCAAGAAATGCTTCACTACATACAGGTGGATGAGGCGCAGGACAGCTCCGATAGCCAGTTTCATTTAGTAGAGATGCTCTCTCGCGTGCACCAGAACCTTTTCTTGGTAGGCGATCCCGACCAGACGATTTACGAATGGCGCGGAGCAAAACCAGAATATCTGGTGGAATTCGATCAGATGTTTCCCGAGACAAAAACTATTATCATGAATCAGAATTACCGCTCTACGCCAAACATACTGAAGGTCGGTAACCATATCATTAAAAACAACAAAATCAGAGTTGATAAAGATATGGTCACAGACAACCCTGAAGGTGTTGAGGTGGTGCATTTTCATGGCAAAAATGATTTTGAGGAAACGTTCTGGGTCGCTTCTGAAATCAAAGAAATTCTTAAAACGGAAAACTCCGCTTATTCTGATATTACCATACTTTACCGCTCCAATCATCTCTCGAGAAATATTGAGCAAGCCCTTATTAAGGAAAATATCCCCTATGCTATATTCGGTGGCGTAAGATTCTTTGAACGTAAGGAAATCAAAGATGTGCTTTCTTTTTTAAGGCTTATTGTGCAGGGAGATAATTTTTCGTTTCTGCGCCTGTTCAATCACCCTTCAAGAGGACTCGGCAAAAAGTTTCTCGAAAGGCTCAGTCTTCTGGCAGGAGAACAGAATCTATCGCTGCTTCAGGCATTAGAAAATAATATTGAAGATAAGGAGCTTAATAAAAAAGGCGCGTCAGATTTTCTTGCATTGGTTTCTGAACTGAAAAAAGATGCAGAACATAATTCGATCTCGGATTTGGTTAAGATTATACTCGACAAAAGCGGACTGTCGGAACTCTATCGCAAAGATGGTGATGAAGATAGGCTTGAGAATATCAAAGAGCTGGTAAGTTCGATGATGCTGCTGGAAAAAGAAAACAACGGACCTATCAACATTGTGGAGTACCTTCAGGAAATAGCGCTTTATACGGATATGGATAAAGACACAGAACATCAGGACAAAGTGCGTCTGATGACCATCCACATCTCCAAAGGCCTTGAATTTCCTTATGTATTTTTATGTGGTTTTACCGAAGGGGTCTTGCCAAGCGCGCTTTCGATCAAAGAAAGGAGAAAACGTGCCATTGAGGAAGAAAGAAGGCTGATGTATGTGGCAGTTACAAGAGCTGAAAAAAGGTTTTATATGACCGATTCTGAAGGCTTTAACTTCACAACTGGATTAAACAAATACCCATCGAGATTTCTCTTTGAAATCAAGGAAGAATTTTATGTGCGAAAAGGAAAGCTCTCCCCAGAAATTCTTCAGGCGTCGCAGTCCGCAGCAGCAACTTCATCAACCAGTGACGATACCGCTTTTCGGGAAGGAGATCTGGTAATGCATCCCGTATGGAACAAAGGAAAAATACTAGCGGTAGACTTAGAAAAGAACCAATACACTGTTTTCTTTTTTGAAATGGGAAAAGAAAAACCGATTGATTTTGCTTTTCGATTTCTTACTGCAGATTCTGATTCTGAGCAGAACGGTTCATCGCCAGCTGAGCTTTTAGATCTTCAGGAAAACTTAAAAACAGCTCCGAATCCATTTGCAGAGGATGCGGAACAGAAAAGCCCGATAACTGATAATGATGACAGGAATATATTCAATGATAGAAAAGAAGATAGCCCCGAAGAATGGAGAAAACTCTGAATTTCACCTTTAAAAGTGTAATATTTGGTTCTCCAATAAATAAGTTGAAAATGAAAATTAAATAATAATTGTCTGTTTGCTTGTAAACAAAAAACGGTTCAGCCGTCGTATTTTTAGGATTATTAATTAAAATAAAATAGTCATGGAAAATACAGATAAAAGATACAGTGATGACTTGGAGAAATGTCCATACCACAGCGCACTTAAAGCACAGCAGCATCAGAACCCGCCTGAAGACAGCGACAATAAAGATGCAGATGCCAACACAGGAGATTGGGACAAGCAGCGCGACGATTCTAGGACAGATGATTCAGACTACAACACAGAGCGTAATGATAATTCAGGAGGTGCCGGAAGCACAGGAAGCGCTTCTACAAACAGCTAGAATACTTTAAAATACTAAAAAGAGCCTGATGGCTCTTTTTTATTTAAGAAAATCATCAGTTCAAGACTGCTGGTTTTCCATTCCGTCAATTATTTTGCCGACTTCCTTCTCTGTGTCCTTCAGCCTGCCTTGGCAAAATGCGATAAGTTCAGATGCCCTTTTGACTTTGGCCGCTAATTCATCCACCGAGATGGTTTCATTCTCAATTTCTTTTGAAATGGTTGTTAGTTCATTCCATGCTACTTCATAAGTCAGTTTCTCTTCCATCATATTGTATTTTTTCTTTAACGGTGCTTTTTAGTATGGTATTGTGAAGGATTACTTCAATATCTTCTCCTTCTTTTATATTTTCAGTGCTGCTGGTAATCTTTCCATTGGCTTTTACAATGGCATATCCTTTCTTCAGGATATTTTGCGGTGACATTAGCCTAATGCTTTTGTGCATATGTTCTAGACCGACGGCTCTGTTTCTGAAATATCCTGCTGTGAAAAGTTTTATATTTCCCTTTAGATAATCAATATCGCTCTTTTTCTGGCGCAGCAATTGTTGTGAAATTTGTGCCGCCAGCTGAGCCTTTAGCGAAAGCTTTTTCTGATGTTCATGCAGTATGCCTCGGGTATCTGCAGCAAGTCTTTGCTTAGTAAAGGACAGTTTTTCCTTGTGCTGTAAAAGAAGCTCTCTTGCGCTTCCCGATATAACTCTCTTAAGATCTTCAAGCTCTTTGAAATGGCTTAAGAAAAGCTGTTGCGATTTGATTACAATATTACGTTGCAGCGAGAGCAGTCCCATCTCAAAATTGCGGTTATGTGCAATAATAAACTCTGCCGCTTTAGTCGGAGTCTTGGTGTTGGTATGTGCCATCAGATCTGTGATGCTGATGTTTTTTTGGTGCCCGATTCCCGTTATGACCGGAATTGGAAATTTAGCCACCGCACGCCCAATATTGTAATTATCAAAAATAAGAAAATCCGACTGCGCTCCGCCCCCTCTTGCAATTACCACGGCATCATAGGCAATTCCAGTATTATATATTTCAATCAGTTTATTCAAAAACAGTTTGGCATTGTTGTCTCCCTGCACTATGGTATAATAGTCGTCAATCTGGAAAGAATATCCAAAGTCATTGTGCTGCAGAGTATGTCTAAAATCTTCATTTCCTGCAGAATTGCTTGCCGATATGACAGCAACTCTCTGGATAACCAAAGGCAGTTTCAGACGGCTGTTGTGCGTTGAATAGCCGTCGGCGGTTTTCATGATGAAATCATTTTCCGCTTCAAGTCTTTTTAAGGTTGCATTTCGCTGCTGTTCTAGAACGCCTAGGGTGAAATTGACATCTATGTCCAGCACATTTACCGAGAGTCCGTATAATGAATGATAATCAACACTCAACAGAACTAGAACATGCAAATTGTTGGTAAAAACCTGACCTGTCTTCTTTTCAAAATCAGACAGGCGCACAGTTCCCTCTCCCCAAGCCTTGCCCATAATCTTGGCTGTAATGGCGCTGTTCTTTTCTCCTTTCTCAACCAGCTCAAAATAGTGGATTTTTTTATCAGCCTTATAGGTATGATTGGTCACATCTGCTACCACCCAGTAGGTCCGCCCTTTGAAACGGTCGCTGAGCGTCTGATGAATCTGATAGTTGAGCTGAGAGAGTGTTATAAAGTTTTCGGACCCCATAGCATTTGCAGTAATGGCTCTGCCTTTGAAAATTTGAGAGCTAAGATAGCAATAATCTGCCTAAAAGTAAAATACAGGAACATCTTCAAGGTATCAGGTTTCCCTTTAAAAATTTAAAAAAACATCAATATGAGAATTCAACAAATCTTTCTTAAAATTCTATAAAATCTAGAACAGCGCTGTTGAGTAATTTTATGCTATACCAATTGATACCAATAAGGCATAACCGAATTATTTACCAAAAACTTATGGATATGATAGCTGAAAATTTTAACAGTGAAAATCACGAGCAATGGAGCGATCTAACCTCTTTTGAAGAGGAGTTGCTATTGAGCTATGACGATTATTTAGCGGGAAGCTCTTCTTACTCGCTTAGAGCGGAAAATCATTACGATGTCGAACTTGAAGATCTTAATGGCGAATATGACGAAAATGACTGGGAAGAAGAAGAAGAAAAAGAAGAAGAGTTTGACTAAGAATGTCTAGGTCTGAGTCCATCAAAAATTAAACTGCCTGCTTTCCTGCTGCGAATGAATCTGCTTTGGGGAAGGTAGAAAATCCATAATTGCAAAGGCAGGCTTTTTTTCAAAAGGTGTTGTAATCACACAGAAAAATGGTGCAAAATCTCAAACGAAGCTCTTTACTTGCCAGATTACTTTCTCAATTTAATACAGTTTCAATATAAAAAGAAAAACCTGCAGGCTCTGCAGGTTTTCTTGTGTATTCCATATTCTTTTTTGTGAAGAGAAGGAGAAATAAAAACCCAAACGCTATCTATTTACCGCTGGCTCCAGTGATTTTCCCAAGCTGCAATCTGAAGTCTGGTTTTTTAGGATTGAACATATCGATAAAGGTCTCTTTGCTGTCGCTTTGCGAATAAACATTAAAAAATGCAGTGCTTCCGTACCAGCTTTCTAAATCTTCATTGTTCGAATTGAATTCTGTAAAAATGTTTCCATTACATAAGTTGAAATACATTTCTTCAAATTTAATCTTTTTAAGGTTGGCATCATTGATGTCTATTTTACTGTCTAATAAGACCGCAGGACTGAAACCAGAGATTACACTTCTTTTCATTTCGAGAGAAGCGCTTTCAGCAACATAAATTGCTTCTTTTACTAAGCCCGCCTGAATGTCGGCGTTAATGTTTTCACTGTCATTCACCATTGTAATATTTCCAGCAACCACTAAAGTCTGTTTTTTAGTGAAGTCTGTTTCACTTTTCTTCTCAAAAGATCTCACTTCCATACAGCGTGACCCGTCTTTTGTACTAGAGAAATAAGAAGACCTCACAGCCAATGAGTTAACAAATCTGCATTGCACTCCTTGAGAAAATTTAAAATCGTCATTAACCGATTTAAAGGAAACCAATTTTGCGGCATTAAGATCTCCGCCATAAAAAGCAAATGAATCGCCTCCAGAACAGCTCACCATGACATTTTCGAGAATGGTTTTATTTCCTACGCCAGCAAGAGTCAATCCGTTAAAACTGTCCAGCCCTTTTACTTTTCTGCCGGCAAACTCAATTCTTACGAATCTTAAAACTCCAGAGCTCGAAGCCGCGTTATCACCGCCATAAGTAGTCATTGAAGGGTCAAGATCCATGTTATAAGAAGCTACATTGCCAAATTTGTTAATTGGCGCGCCTCCAAGCATTACAATTCCACCCCAATCTCCAGCTTTCTTTTGGCTTTGACTTGATGTGAAAACAATTGGATCTGTTTCTAAACCATCAGCCACCAATTGTGCTCCTTTTGTAACTATTAACGTTCCTTTTGTTTCGAAATCGCCAATAATAATTGTTCCTGGTTCAATAGTTAGAACAGCATTGTTTGTAACGTAAACGTTTCCTTCTAAAACGTAGATATTTCTTTTTAGCAATTTAGTGTTAACCGAAATATTTCCTGCTAAAATTTGAGTTGCTTCTCCGTAGTCGATCTTATGAGGTTTAAACTCGGTCCAGCCGTTTAGCCAGTTATTGTAGCCTATAATTCCTTTTTCCTGCTGGGCACTAACGCTGGCAACTGTAAAAAGAATGCAGATCAATAGAATAATTTTTTTCATGATAAGGGGGATGATGGGGTTTTATTATTATAATATTTTTAATTTATAAACCGTATAAAATGACGCAAATGAAGTTCCTAATGCCTTATTTAATGTAGCTAATTTGCTAGGATTAATCCAGTTCTATGGCGAGCGAAAATATAAAAAAGCACTTACTTAAAAAAAGAAACATTTACTTTTACACATACTTTAGTTTTAACAATATTCTGTTTGGAATTACTCAAATAAAATCTATTTTATCGTGTAAAGACTAACTTAAAAGAGAGAAATATTCCGAATATAATAATCTAACACTTTTTCTAAAATCGTAATATTAGGCTATTTCTGAAGCTCCTCAGCATTTATAAAAACTGAGATATATTTTAATTCCAATTTGCGAAATATTTTTTTGTAGAGATAACTTTTTCTGGCGTATTTCACAATCTTCTTTTGAAGATATTTTTCTAAAAAGAACTTAATCGCTCTAGAACTATACGATTAGCGCATATTCCTTTAAACTCTATAAATTTCTGCTTCGTTAAATTATATAAACCCTCTTGAAAATTCTATAATTAAAAAAGTGGATTCGCATTATACTTTTGAAATAATAAAAATTAGAAAAACAACAGCTAACTCATAAATTATGAATCCGCCAACAACTTTAAGCCAAAATTTTAATACTAAATCTTCTGCTATATTCTCAAATACAAACTTTTTAGATGCAGAATTCTATTTTGAAAAGCAGCATAACTTCCCTATAGATTTATATGAAAGAAATATTGATGATGATGAACCAGACTTTGACTGCGAATTTTTGCAGGGAATTAGTCCTGAGGTCTACAAAAATGAAATAGATTTAGATGACGAAGACCAGATAGATCACTTTAATGACGGCCAGTGGGATGCCGATATCTATGATCCGTACTTGGAGTCAGCGAATTACTAAGCACAGTTGAATCCTTCCAGAGGGCCTTCTTGACGAAGGAAGAAATACATAGCCAATACATGTAAAGTTATAAGCCATAAAAAAAGCAGAGATTTAATCCCTGCTTTTTTTTGTAATATTAATTGTCTTTTTCTTGATAAAGTTTACATAGACGAAATCAAGAATTCACTTCTTCGGTTTCTTAAGTGTTCCTCTTCAGAACATTTAACTCCGTCTTTACATTTGTTTACTAGTCTGCTTTCGCCATAACCTTTTCCTTTCAGTCTGTCGGCTGCAATGCCTTTTGTTACTAGCCATGTCATAATCGATTTTGCTCTTTTATCTGATAAAACCATGTTTGATTTAGCAGAAGAACGGCTGTCAGTATGGGAACGTATATCGATTTTCATTGATGGATATTCCTGCATTACAGCAAAAATTTTCTCTAATTCTGCCGCTGCCTGATTTGTAATATTCCATTTTCCTAAATCAAAATAAATCATTGAAATATTAAGCGTTTTAGCTAAATCTGTCCCAACTTTCACTGCCTTTATTTCTGGAATTGCTATGGCTGCAATCTTTTCTTTTTCTAAAGTAAAATCTAACTTATTGCTCAACGCTGATGCAATTACAATTACATTTTCTTTTGGCGGATACATTTTTCGCTCTACTCTAACCGAATACTTATTACCGCAGTTTACCTTAAAACTATAGTTTCCGTTTTTGTCTGTTTGCGCTGTTCCTATCACTTGATTATTTTCATCGCGTAATGTAATCGCAGCTTCTTCAATAGGCTCATTTGTCTTGCTGTCTAAAATGGTTCCGGTTAAAGTTCTTTCGCAAACCAGTTTTCTGGTTTCAGTAAAGCTATAAATATCATCACTTCCCATCCCTCCTTTTCGGTTTGAAGAAAAATATCCTCTGCGAGTATTGGTGTTGATGATAAAAGCAAAATCATCAAACTTAGTATTTACAGGCTCTCCAATATTCTGAACTTCATCAAAAGTTGCGTTTTCCTTAATTTTTGAAACCACGATATCAAGTCCGCCGAGACCAGGACGCCCGTCAGTTGCAAAATACAATTCATTCTCTGCAGAAATAAACGGGAAAGTTTCTCTTCCTTCCGTATTAATTTGCGGACCGAGGTTCTCCGGCCTGCCATATGATCCGTCAGCGTTGATCAGTACGCTGAAGAGATCGGACTGGCCGAATGTTCCCGGCATATCAGAAGCAAAATACAGTTTCTTCTCATCTAAACTCAAAGCAGGATGAGCCGTGCTGTATTTATCGCTGTTGAAAGGAAGCTCCGTAATATTAGTCCATTTCCCATCGATTAAGCTTGCTTTGTACAATTTCAGTAAAGTTATTTTTTTGTCATCTTTACCTCTTCTTCCATCCAGATAATTGTTTCTGGTGAAATACATTGTTTTCCCATCTTTGGTAAATACAGGAGTCGATTCGTTAAATTTAGAATTAATCTCTTTATTTAATAGAACAGGACTCCCAGTATTACCGTTAGCATTGATTGGGGCAATGTATAAATTGGTAAAATTTTTATTCGTCCATTTAAAGGTCTTTCCCTCTTTATTTTCAATTTGTCTGGCAGAACTGAACACTACATTGTTATCAAGAAACGCACTTCCAAAATCTGAGCTCTCCGAATTTACCTGAGCAACAGCAATTTCGAATCGGCCCGAATTCATTTTAATCTGATCGAGGTAATTTTTATTATTTTGAAATAGGATTCCTCTGCTGTCTGCATTGCTTTTTTTATTGAATTCTTCCAACATTATATCCGCCTTCGCATAATCGGCCACCGATTTTAATGATTGCGCGTAACGGTATAAATATTCGGGTTCCTGCTGCGGATTTACAGCAAACAGCTTATCGTACCAGATTGCTGCTTTTGGCAGTTCGGCGTTGAAATAGTAAGCATTTCCTAATCTCTGAAACATCTTTTCATCTTCAACACCCTTTGCTGCCAGCTTTTCGTAAATTTCGATAGCATCTGCGTAAGCATAATTATTATATTCCTTCTCTGCCTTATTCAAAAGTGCTTGCTGAGCCGCTGCTTTAAAAAAGAAAAAAGACAGCATAATTGCGTATAGTATTTTCTTAAAATCCATAATTAGAAAAATCTTGGTGATGTAATTCGGCTATAGCCTTTCATAAACTCAAAACGCAAAAAGATTTCATGCGAACCTGAATTATAATTATTCAGCCTTGTCGTTTCGCGGTCGTAGGCATATCCAATGTACATGCCTTTAGTAACCTGAAAACCAGCCATTGCACTCAAAGCGGCGCTCCATCGGTATGAAACTCCTGCAGAAAACTTATCATTGAAAAGAAAATTGGCAGACAAATCTAGCTGCAGCGGAGAACCTTCAATCATTTTAGCCATAGCGGCAGGCTTAAACTTAATCATTTCGTACTTGTCAAGGTTAAACACATATCCTGCAATTAAGTAATAGTTAATCTGCTCTTTGTAAATCGCATAATCATTGTCGTCATAACGATTCGTTTGGATAAAATTAGGAACAGAAAGCCCGACGTATCCTCTGTCTGAATGATAATAAATACCCGCTCCAACGTTTGGCGTAAACTTGTTTTTAAAATTTGAAAACATCGGATCTCCTTGATGTTCCATTGTCAGTTTGCTCGGATCTAGACTAAAAATATTAGCCGATCCTTTAATACCAAAAGATAATTTGGCTTCCGCCGATGTCTGAATTGAGTAGGAAATATCCGCTGAAAAATTATTTTCATTTGTCGGCCCAATTTTATCATTAACAAGAGAGAAACCTAATCCTAAATTATTGCTAACAGGCGTATTTAATGACAAAGTGCTTGTTTCAGGAGCTCCATCAAGTCCAACCCACTGCGTGCGGTACAAACCAAAAATACTCATAAGCCCTCTTGAACCGGCATAAGCAGGATTTATGGTAATGGTATTGTGCATATATTGCGTATACTGTGCGTCCTGCTGCGCAAAACCTGCAACCGAACAAAACAATAATAGTAAAGCTAATTTTTTCATTTATATATTTTTAAAATAATGGCTTAACCTATGGCTAAGCCATTTTTATTAATATGGAAATATTATCTGGTCAGATATAAATATCCTGCTTCCTGTTTAGGTTTAGAAGTATTATCCTTGTATCTCAAGATATAATAATAAGTTCCTTCAGGCAGTCCGTTAGATTCTTTAACTGTTGTTCTTCCTTCTGAATAACCTTTAAATGCAACATCATTATTGTTGTAATGATCTCTTTCGAATACTAAAATTCCCCAACGGTTGTAAATCTGAACGGTGTTGTCCGGATAGCATTCAATTCCTCTGATGTAGAATCTTTCGTTCATTTCATCACCATTTAAAGAAACAGCATTGTAGATTTTTAGGTTACAGCCATTCAATTCTATCACTGTCGGATTATTACCGTTCACATTTTCAGAATCTGATTGATCTGTTACAGCAATGCCGCTCTGAGTACTTCCAGAAACAATTGCCTGATTGCTTATCGAACCAGCATTGATATCGGCCTGGGTTAAAGTATACGTTCCCGTAAATGTTAAGCTATCACTCTGACCTACACCTAATGATATTGGTCCGCCTGTAATTACTACTCCAGGAAGAAGATCAGAAATCAACACATTATTCAAGGCAACATTCCCTGTATTGGTAATTGTGAAAGTATAGGTTACTGTTTCGCCCGCTTCTACATTTCCATTTTTATTTTCGTCATTCAGTTCCGCTTTCATAACAAGAGATACTGATGGTACTTCCACAAAAATGCGTACCGTCGCCGTGCTGCAGTTATTCGGATTTGCTTTCTCGCAAATCTGATACGTTAGCGTATAATCACCTCCTGCTGTTCCTGGAGCGACGTCAATTGTTCCGTCTTCATTTAGTGTAATACCTTGCGGGAATTTATCTGCCGTTAAAATAACATCCTCCGGATTAACTGGCTGACCATTTAATACATCATTCTTTAAAACATTGACAGCCTCTAACGAACCATTAATTCCATCGGCAACGATAATATCATTATCATTTTCTGCTTCAATTCCGAATTGCGGTTGCGCTTTACAACCTGATGAAGCTGAAGGATAATTTACTATTATTGATTGTGTAGGATTCAATGTAAATTGCATCGTAACTGCTGGTCTTGTCAGTTCAAATCCGTCGGCGCTTTCTGTCCATTTTCCATTAGCCAAGATCCATCCTGGCCAGTCAGTCGGCTTATTGTTTCCGTCTACTATAGCTCCCGGCCATAAAACACTGCCGCTTAAAGGCATGTTGGCTTGTGTTGCTACAACGCGGTTTGCACTGTCAATCCAGTTAATAGTCAGCAAGCCTGTTGGAGTAAAGTTGTCTGCTGTTACACTGTACGAAACGTACGGAGTATTGTTTGAACAGTAGCTATCTGCTGTAATTGTCATAGTTGGAGCAACTACAGTAACTGTTACTGATGCTGAAGTACAGTTTCCTGAATTTGCTTTTTCGCAGATTTCATATGTTAAGGTATAAGTTCCAGGAGGAGCATTTGGAATTAATTCCGCTGAACCGTCTGGTTTTAATGTCAATACATTATTTGGATCTGGAGTAAGTACATTAAGATTAACATCATTAACCGTTAACGGATTATTATCCAAAGTATCATTATCAAAAACATTAATCACTTTAACCGTTTCGTTAACGCCAACCAGAGAACCAGCTTCGTCCTTAACAGCAGTAAGCGTCCTTTTTTCAACAGGAATCGTTATTACGGCAGGTGTCGCATCTGAAGCACCATTGTTGTCTGTTGCTGTAAAAGTAAAGATATCGTTTCCTGAAAACGCACCATTTGGTTTATAAGTCAGCATTCCTGCTTCTGCTGTTGTCAATACCTGCCCTGCTATTACTGAAATTCCGTTTAAACTTAGAGTTCCATGAGCTGGCAAAGTCACAACTGTATAAGAAACAATTGTTCCATCTGAATCTGTTGCAGTTAATGCTTTAATAACTGTAGCGCTGGCACTTGATGGAATTGCTGTATTTGTATCATTATGAGCAACTGGAGCATTATTTCCAACAGGAATTGTCACCGTTGCATGAGTTAATGCTGTTAATCCTAAATCATCTGTTGCTGTAAAGGTAAACACAATATTTCCTGTGAATGTTCCACTTGGCGTGTACGATATCATTGCCGCTTGTGCTGGCGTAAGAACCTGATTTACTGTTATAGGATTACCTGCTAAAGTTAAAGTTCCATCTGCAGGTAAACTTAGAATTGTATAACTAGCAATTGTTCCGTCAACATCAGTTGCTTCTAATCTATTAATGATTGTTGCTCCTGCTGCTGATGAGATTATATTATTTGTATCGTTTACCGCAACTGGCGCATCATTTACAGCCGTAACCGTGATTTCGATATCAGCTGTCGCTGTTAAATTTCCATCTGTAATCACGTATGGGAAACTTACCGGAGCTGTCGAATTGAAATCAGCTGAAGGCGTAAAAGTAATGGCTCCCGAAGCTGAAATAGTAACCGTCCCGTTTGGAACTGTGATCGTCTGAGCCGAACCTGTAAGCGCTGTTCCATTAATTGAAACTACTGAAAGCGCATCACCGTCAACATCTGTATCATTGATCAATGGCGTTAAAGTAACCGAATTATCTTCTGCAACTGTGTAAACATCATTTACAGCAGCCGGACGGTCGTTTACAGCCGTAACCGTGATTTCGATATCAGCTGTCGCTGTTAAATTTCCATCTGTAATCACGTATGGGAAACTTACCGGAGCTGTCGAATTGAAATCAGCTGAAGGCGTA